>ERZ1370068.3698-contig-28_pt1 | contig 31635 bp, 31 predicted proteins | sample MGYA00561227_ERZ1370068 | MGnify/ENA primary metagenome ERZ1370068 (study PRJEB38410, sample SAMEA6850437) | metagenome | study: Metagenomic assessment of the ecological functions of the soil: analysis of the soil microbiota associated with the...
TGACGAGGCCGTCTTCCATGCCGACCTCGATGCCGAGGCCGCCGAACTTGCCCTGCGTGCCGACCTGCAGTTCCTTGAACGCCTCCGCGTCCAGGTAGGCCGAGTGCGGGTCGAGGCCCGCCAGCATGCCGTTGATGGCCTCGGTGATCAGCTTCTTGTCCTCGACCGGCTCGACGTAGTTCTGCTTGATCGCGCCGAACACCTCGGTGAAGGAACGCAGTTCCTCGACCGGCAGCGGCGACGCGCGTCGGCGAGCTGGCCGATCGCCTGGAAGTTCAGGCTGACCAGGATGCCGGCGACCACGCCGACGCGTGATCAGACCGAAACTCTTGAATTTGCCGTTCATTTAAGTTTCACCCAGCTCAAGGGATCGAAAGGCCTGCCCAGATGCCGCAATTCAAAGTATAGACCCGTTTCCTCGTTGCCCCCGCTCTGTCCGACGGTGGCGACGAGCCTCGCCCAGCGTAACCGCATCGCCAGTCTGCTTGAGTAAGGATTCGTTATTGCCGTAGATCGACAGGAATGCCTCGCCGTGGTCGACGATCAGCAGGTTGCCGAAGCCCCGCATCCAGTCGGAATACACCACCCGCCCGGCGCCACCGCCCGCACCTGCTCGCCCTCGGGCGGCGCGGATGAAGACGCCCTTGGCCGACGCGGTCCCCGCCGAGCGTTGGGTGCCGAAGCGGCCCGACAAGTTCCCCGCGCACCGGCAGGCGCAGCCGTGCCCTTGAGTCGTGAAAAGGCGCTGTGACAGTGCCGGCCGCAGGCTTCCGGCGCTACGTCCACCCTGCCGTCGACGCTGCCGATAGCCGGCGCCCGGGCGCGCCTGAGCAGCAGCTTGCCGATTTCCTCCACCAGGCGCGCGAGGCGCGCTTCGTCGGCCAGCCAGCACCTGCATCTGCCTTCTGCGCGTCGCGGATCTCGCCCGAGATGCGCTCGAGCAGCGCGCCGCTGCTCGCGCCGCTCCTTGCAGCAGCTGATTCGCGGTCGCTGCGGCCTCGCGTTTCGATCGCGGCCAGTTCGCGCGCCTTCTGCCTCGGAGTCCTGCTTCAGGCGCGGCGAGCTCGGCCAGGCCGCCGCGGTGCGCGTCGATCATGCGCGCGCCGCCGCGCGCGACACGTAAGCTCAGGTAGTGCAGCCTGCGCGCCGCGTCGGCGAGGTCTTCGCCCGAGAGCGCGAGGCGCACGAAATCGGGCGCGCCGCCCGAGTGCCGGCGACCGCGCGCGCGGCCAGCAGGCGCCCGAGCGCGTCCTGCTGCGTTTCCAGCGCGCGCTCCTGCGCGGCTGCGGCGCGCGCCGAGGTCTGGCTGATGGCGGCGCGCGCGGCGCGCGCCTCCGCCTCCTGCGCGCCTGCAGCGCGCGGCTGGCGTCGGAGATCGCGACCTCGGAGGCGCGCAGCGCGTCGCGCGCCTCGCGCCGGTCGGATTCGCGGCCCTCGAGCTCGGTGCGCAGCGATTCAATGCGCGCGCGCAGCGCGGCAAGATCCTCCTCGCCGCGTCGCGCCGTGCGCCGTCGCCGGGCAGCGCAGCAGCAAGCGCGACGCGAGCGAGGATTCGCTGTTCAGGCTTTTGGCTTTGCCTTGCGCGGCGACCGCGGCCATGCGCTTCGCGATCTCCGCCGGCGTCGCCGAGGTAGTAGTGCCTGAGCGGCCGCAGCGCGCTCGTCCAGCTCGTAGACCAGCGGCACGCCGGTCGGCACGTTCAGCCGACGATGTCGGCGTCCGACACGCCATCCAGGTGCTTGATCAGCGCGCGCAGCGAGTTGCCGTGCGCCGCGACGAGCACGCGCTGGCCGCGCGCGCACCGCCGGCGCGATGCGCTGCTTCCAGTACGGGCAGCACGCGCGCCACCGTGTCCTTGAGGCATTCGGTGCTGCGGCACCGCCACGCCGCGCGTAGCGCGGATCGCGCGCCTCGTGGCGCGCGTCGCCTGGCTTCGAGCGCGGGCGGCGGCGTGTCGTAGCTGCGGCGCCAGACGAGCACCTGCGCCTCGCCGAACTTCGCCGCGGTCTCGGCCTTGTTGAGGCCCTGCAGCGCGCCGTAGTGGCGCTCGTTCAGGCGCCAGTCCTTGTCGCACCGGCAGCCAGAGCTGGTCGAGCTCCTCGAGCGCGAGATTGCAGCGTGCGGATCGCGCGCTTGAGCACCGAGGTGAAGGCGAGGTCGAAGTCGTAGCCCTCGGCCTTCAGCAGGCGGCCCGCGGCCGCGCGCTTCCTCGACGCCCTGCGCCGAGAGGTCGACGTCGGTCCAGCCGGTGAAGCGGTTCTCGCGGTTCCAGCCGGATCTCGCCGTGCCGCAGCAGCACGAGCTTGTGCATGCGCTGAATTATAATGCGGCGACTTCCCCATGGAATTCATCACCAAGAACATCTTCCTCGTCATCGATCGCCTGGTGTCTCAGGCGGCATGCTGCTCTGGCCGCTCCTGCGCACGCGGCGCGGGCGGCCCGCTGGGTCAGCACGCTGCGAGGCGACGCAGCTGATGAACCGCAGCGACGCGCTGGTCGTCGACCTGCGCAGCGGCGGCGGAACTACGCCAAGGGCCACATCCTCGGCGCGACGCAACATTCCGCTCGCCGAGCTGGAGCGGCGCGCCGGCGAGCTCGACAAGCACAAGGCGAAGCCGCGTGATCCTGCATTGCGGCGACGGCAACCGCGTCGGCGCCGGCGTCGCGCTGCTGCGCAAGAGCGGCTTCGGCAACGTGCGTCAATCTCGCCGGCGGCTACGCCGCCTGGCAGCAGGCCGGCCTGCCGGTGGAAAAGTAAGCACGGCGTGCCCCAGTGGCGCGCGTGCTGATCTACTGCACCGCTGCCTGCCCGTACTGCCAGGCGGCGGACCGGCTGCTCGCGCGCAAGGGCGTCGCGACATCGAGCGCGTGCGCGTCGACCTCGAGCCGCGCGGCGCGCCGAGATGGCAGCAAAGAGCGGCCGCGCGCACGGTGCCGCAGATCTGGATCGACGGCCGGCACGTCGGCGGCAGCGACGAGCTGCACGACCTGGAAGCATTCCGGGACAACTCGACCAACTACTCGCGAAGGCAACATGAACCGACAAGCGGCAGCCGCGGCGCAGCCGGCGCCAGCGCGGCCAGCGCGGCAGCAGGCCTCGTTCCAGATCGAGAAGCTCTACGTCAAGGACCTGTCGCTCGAGGTGCCGAATGCGCCGCAGGTTTTCATGCAGGCCGAGAAGCCCGCAGCTCGAGATCCAGGTGCGCAACGAGGCGGCTGCAGTTCGCCGACGGCCTGTTCGAGGTCACGGTCACGGTCACGGTGACCGCGCGCGTCGGCGAGAAGACCTGTTTCCTCGCCGAAGTGGCGCAGGCCGGCATATTTCTCGGTGCGCGGCATTCCGGCCGAGGATCTCGAGCCGCTGCTCGGCATCGGCTGCCCCGACGATCCTCTATCCCGTACGCGCGCGAGGCGATCTCCGACCTGGTGACGCGCGCGGGTTTCCCGCGGTGATGCTGGCAGCCGGTGTCGTTCGAGCAGATCTACCTGGAGCGCCAGCAGCAGGCCGCGGCCGCGCCGAGATCCGAACTGCGCGAATGAACGCGCTTCGCTTCTGCTCTCGCTCTGTCGCTCGCCCGCCTCGGTGCAATGCGGCGGATTACCGTTCGGTGCAGGAAAACGCCGCGGTGCTCTACGACGCGCCCTCGCGCGCAGGCGACGCCGCTGTTCGTCGTGTCAGCGCAGCTATCCGCTCAGGTGATCGTCAACCTGGAGGCCTGGGTCAAGGTGCGCGACCACGCGGCACGCTCACCTGGATCGAGAAGAAAGCGCTCGGCGACAAGCGCATGGTGCTGGTGACCGGCGCCTCGGCCGAGGCGCGCCAGCGCCCGACGACGCCGCGCCGGCCGTGTTCAGCGCCGCGCAGAACGTCGCGCTGGAACTGCTCGAGATCGCGCCCAACGGCTGGCTGCGCGTGCGCCACGCCGACGGCGCCGACCGGCTTCGTGCGCGCCGCGCAGGTCTGGGGCGACTGAGGAGCGGCGATGGCTGCGCTCGCGGTGCTGGGTGCGGGCGCCTGGGGCACGGCGCTCTGCCGCGTGCGCTCGCCGCCGTCACAGCGTCACGTCTATGGGCGCGCGATCCGCGCAGGCGCGCGCGATCGCCAGCGCGACGCCGCAACGCCGCTACCTGCCCGAAATCGCACTGCCCGAAGCGCTGCGCGTCGAGCCGCGACCTGGATCGCGCCTGTCGCGGCGCCGAGCTGCTCGTTGCCGCGACGCCGGTGGCGGGCCTGCGCGACCTGCTCGCGGCAAAGTGGCGGCGGAACAGTCCCGCTGGTCTGGCTGTGCAAGGGATTCGAGCAGGACAGCGCGGCGCTGCCGCACGAAATCGTCGCCGCGTCGGGCATCCGGCGCGCGCCAGCGGCGCGCTCTCGGGCCCGTCGTTCGCGCTGGAAGTGGCGAGGGGATTGCCCTGCGCGCTGACGCTCGCCTCGGCCGATGCGGCGTTCGCGGCCTGCGCACGCGCGCGCGCTGCTGCACGGCGGCAGGCTGCGCGTCTATCACTCCGGACGACGTGGTCGGCGTCGAGATCGGCGGCGCGGTGAAGAACGTGCTGGCGATCGCGGTGGGCATCTGCGACGGCTGGGCTCGGGACAGAACGCGCGCGCGGCGCTCATCACGCGCGGCCTCGCGGAACTCGCGCGCCTGGGCGTGGCGCTGGGCGGGCGCGCGCGAAACCGTGATGGGGCTGACCGGCGCGGGCGACCTGATCCTCACCGCGACCGGCGACCTGTCGCGCAACCGGCGCGTCGGCCTGGAACTCGCGCGCGGCAAGCCGCTGCCGCCGATCGTCGCCGAGCTCGGCCACGTCGCCGAGGGCGTGCGCTCGGCGCACGCGACGCTGGCGCGCGCAAGGCTGCGGCGTGGACATGCCGATCACCGCGGCGGTGGACGCGGTGCTGCAGGGCCAGCCTCACGCCGCCGCAGGCCGTGGAACGACCTGCTTCTGCTGCGCGGGATCCGAAAGCGGGAGGAGCTGAAAGACCGAGCTGGCGCCAGGCCTCGAACACCGTCACCGCGACTGCGTTCGAGAAGATTCAGGCTGCGGTTTCCCGGCCGCATCGGCAGGCGCAGGCGCGTCTGCGGGCGAACGTGCTCAGCAATTCCTGCGGCAGACCGGCGGTTTCCGAGGCCGAACACGAACGCGTCGTTCTCCCTGGAACTGCCGTGTCGTAGACGCTGTTCGTCGCGCTCGTGGTCAAGCGCGAAGATGCGATCGCGGTTCCACTTCCTTCAGGCAGGAGTCCCAGTCGGCGTGCACGCGCACGCTGCGCGTACTCGTGGTAGTCGAGCCCGGCGCGCTTGAGCTGCCTGTCGTCCATGCGAAAAGCCGAGCGGCTCGACCAGGTGCAGGCGCGCGCCGGTGTTGGCGGCGAGGCGGATCACGTTGCCCGCGTTGGGCGGGATTTCCGGCTGGACGAAGGACGATGTCAAAGCATGCGGCGTGGCGGATGTCCGCGCGACGACCCAGTTCACCACGCGCGCGGCGCCGGCGCGCTTGAGCGTGGCGGCGATCTCTTCCAGCGTTGCGCCGGTGGTCATGCACGTCGTCCAGCACCGCGACCGGTGGCGCCGCCGACCGATGCCGCGGGCAGTGGAAGGCGCCGCGCACGTTTCTTCGCGCGCTCTTCCAGCGGCAGGTCCATCTGCGTCGCGCGTGTCGCGCGCTGCGCTCGCAAAGCTCGGGCGCGAGCCGTGCCCGTCGCGGCGCGCGACGCGGCGCGCGATCTCGAGCGACTGGTTGTAGCGCGGCTGCGCAGGCGCTCGGCCGAGACAGCGGCACCGGGACGACGCAGTCCGCCTTGCCCGTCGAGATGCACGCGGCAGAGCAGGATCGCCCAGGAAGGGCGCGAGCGCCAGCTCGCCGCGGAATTTGAGCGCCTGCACCAGCGCGTCGGCCGGAAATGCGTAGGCGAGCGCGGCACGCGTCGCGTCGTAGGCGGGCGGCTGCGTGAGGCAGCGGCCGCAGACTGCGCCGCCGGGCGAGGCGAGCGCGCAGCGCGGGCATGATGCGCCGCCAGGCGCGGCAGGTCGGCGTCGCAGTGCGCGCACAAGAGTGCTGCGCCGCTTTGCCCCGGCAGAGAAACAGCTGCCGCCGAAACAGGACATTTCGCCCGAGGGTCTGCCAGCATGCAGAATATTGTGCGCCAGACTGGACCCAGTGTGGACGCGTCGACGTCAGCAGTCTGGCGCGCGATCTGGCTGACGGCCGAACCAGCAGCCGCGAACTCACCGAGCAGGCGCTGGCGCGCATCGCCGATCCGGCGGGCGAGGGCGCGCGCGCGCTTTCATGAAGGTCTATGCGGACTCGGCGCGCGCCGACGCCGACCACGCCGACCGCCTGCGCAAGTCGGGCGTGCGGCGCTCGCGCGGTGGACGGCCTGCCGGTATCGGTGAAGGATCTGTTCGACGTCGGCGGGCGATGTCACGCGCGCAGGTTCGAAGGTGCTCGCGGGCGCGCCGGCCGCGGCGGATGCGCCGGCGGTCGCGCAGCCTGCGCGCGCGCGGGCGCGGTGATCGTCGGGCGCACCAACATGGTCGAGTTCGCGTTCGGCGCGGTCGGCCTCAATCCGCACTACGGCACGCCGAAGAATCCCTGGGATCGCAAGGCCGGGCCGCGTGCCCGGGCGGCTCGTCCTCTGGCGCAGCGGTGGCGCAGGCCGACGGCATGTGCGTGATGGCGCTGGGCTCCGGACACGCGCGGCTCGATCCGCCAGCCCGCCGCGCTCTGCGGCGTCGCCGGCTTCAAGCCGACGCAGCGCGCGCGTGCCGCGCGAGGCGCGTTTCCGCTTTCCTTACGCTCGATTCGATCGGCCCGCTCGCCAATACGCGTCGCCTGCTGCGCCGCCTACGACGCGATCCTCGCGGCCGAAGCCGACACGAGCCTGCCCGCGCTGCCGGGTGCGAGGGCCTGCGGCTGCTGCTGCCGCGCTCCGCGGCGCTCGAGGATCTCGACGCGCGAGGTGGCGAAGGCGTTCGACGCGGCGCTGGCCGCGCTGTCGCAGGCGGGCGCGATGATCGACGGAGCTGCCGGTGCCGGCGTTCGACCGCCAGGCGGAGTATTTCAGGAACGGCGGCTTCGCCGGCGCCGAGGCCTATGCGATCCACCGCCGCTGGCTCGACCGGCTCGCCGAATACGACCCGCGCGTCGGCAAGCGCGTCTGCATCGGCAAGGACATGAGCGGCCGCGGACTACGTCGAGCTCGGCCGCCTGCGCGAGGCTTACATGCGCGAGGTCGAGCGCGCTCGCTGGCGCCGTTCGACGCGTATCCTCATGCCGACCGCGCCCTGCATCGCGCCGACGATCGCCGAGGTCGAGCGCGAGCGACGATGACTACTTCCGCTGGAACATGCGCATCCTGCGCAACATCGGCCTGGTGAATTTCCTCGACGGCTGCGCGCGTCACGCTGCCGTGCCACGCGCAGGCGCAGCGCCCAGTCGGGCTCTACGGTCTGCGGCCCGGCGCTGACGCGACCGGCACATCTCGCGGTCGCGCGGGCCGTGGAAGGCGTGCGCTCGCAAGCCGTGCCTGATCCGGTGGCGTCGGACGCGCGCCGGCCGGCGCCGTTTCGAGCGCGCCGCCGGCAGCTACGCGCAGGCGCTTCGCGCGCTCGAGGCCGAAGTCGGCGCGCGCATGCTCGAGCGCCTGGACTACGTGAAGCTCGCGCCGCGCGCGCGTGCTGGACGCCGGCAGCGGTCCGCCGCAGCGCGCGCTCGGCAAGCGCTATCCGGCAGCCGAGGTCATCGCCGCTCGATTTCTCGCTCGGCATGCTGCGCGCCGGCAGCAGTGGCTGGATTTCTTCGAGCGAAGCACGCCAGGCCGTCTGCGCCGACATCGACGCGGCTGCCCATCGCTGCCGGGCACGATCGACCTGGTCTGGTCGAACATGGCGCTGCACTGGGTCGCCGATCCGCTGGCGGCGCTGCGCGAGTTCCACCGCGTGCTGGCGGTCGACGGGCTGCTGATGTTCAGCACGCTGGGACCCGACACGCTCGCCGAGCTGCGCGCAGGCGGCGGGCGCCGCGCGCGTGCATGCGTTTCGCCGACATGCACGACCTGGGCGACATGCTGGTCGCGGCGGGCTTCGCCGCGCCGGTGATGGACATGGAGCGCGTCACGCTGGTCTACGCCGACGGCGCGGCGCTGCTCGCCGATCTGCGCGCGAGCGGCCAGACCAGCGCGCGCGCTCGATCGCCGCGCGCGGCCTTGCCGGGCGCGGCTTTCTCGCCGCGCTGCACGCGCGCCTCGCCGCGCAGCGGCCGCGACGGCAAGCTGCCCGTCAGCTTCGAGGTGGTCTACGGCCACGCCTGGAAAGCGGCGCCGAAGCGCACCGCGGACGGACGCAGCGTGGTGCGGTTTTCCTGAGCGAATTCATCGTCTTCTTTGCTTGAGATGGGGGCGCGGCTATGTTAAATTTGCGCTGCAATTTTCACGCCCGCCAGAAGCCCATTTCAGGCACATCCTCAGGAGAGGACGGAACGATGAAGTCAAGCAAGTCGGCACGCAGCATCGCGGCCTGGACGGCCGCGCGTACTCGGGCTGGCGTTTCCGGGCTGGCGCTGGCGCTGGAGTGGAACCTGCAGCCCGCGGCGCAGCAAGCTCGCCGCCGACATCCACGACCTGCACGAGTACGTGATGATCCTGTGCACGGTGATCTTCGTCGGCGTGTTCGGCTTCATGTTCTACGCCGTGCTACGCGCACCGCAAGTCGAAGGGCCACAAGGCCGCGCAGTTCCACGAGAACACCACCGTCGAGATCCTCTGGACGGTGATCCCGGCGATCATCCTGGTCGGCATCGCCTGGCCGACCACGCAAGACGGTGATCGCGCAGAAGGACACCTCCAACCCCGACCTCACCATCAAGGTCACCGGCTACCAGTGGAAGTGGGGCTACGACTACGTGAAGGGCGAAGGCGAGGGCATCAGCTTCATCTCCACGCTCGTCCACGCCGCGCGACCAGATCGAGAACAAGGCGCCCAAGGGCGAGCACTACCTGCTCGAAGTCGACAACGAGCTGGTGGTGCCGGTCGGCAAGAAGATCCGCATCCTGACCACCGCCGCCGACGTGATCCACTCCTGGTGGGTGCCGGCCTTCGGCGCCAAGCAGGACGCGATTCCCGGCTTCATCCGCGACCTGTGGTTCAAGGCCGAGAAGACCGGCACCTTCCGCAGCCAGTGCGTCGAGCTGTGCGGCAAGGAGCACGGCTTCATGCCGATCGTGGTCAAGGTGGTGACGCAGGAGGACTACAGCAAGTGGGTCGGCGAGCAGCTGAAGCTGATCGCCGCCGCGGCCGACGACCCGAACAAGACCTGGAGCGCTGGACGAGCTGAAGAAGCGCGGCGAGCAGGTCTACGCCAAGAACTGCGTCGGTCTGCCACCAGGCGACCGGCAAGGGCACGCCGCCCGCGTTCCCGCCGCTGGACGGCTCGAAGGTGGTCACCGGGCCGAAGGACGGAGCAGATCGAGACCGTGCTGCAACGGCAGACGGCCGACGACCGCGATGGCGCCGTTCGGCGCAGCAGCTGAACGACACCGAGATCGCCGCCGTCATCACCTTCACGCGCAACAACTGGGGCAACAAGACCGGCGACGCGATCCAGCCCGCCGAAGTCAAGGCCGCTGCGGAAATAGGTAGCAGGAGAACAGCATGAGCGCAGTCGTCGACACCCACGGCCACGATCACGACGGGCACGACCACGCACGACCACCACGGCGGCTACGGCGGCGTCATGCGCTGGATCACCACCACCAACCACAAGGACATCGGCACGCTGTACCTGTGGTTCAGCTTCATCATGTTCATGACCGGCGGCGCGATGGCGATGGCGATCCGCGCTGGAGCTGTTCCAGCCCGGCATCCAGTTCTTCAACCCGGACCTCTTCAACCAGTTCACCACCATGCACGGCCTGATCATGGTGTTCGGCGCGATCATGCCGGCGTTCGTCGGCTTCGCGAACTGGCAGATCCCGATGATGATCGGCGCGCCCGACATGGCGTTCGCGCGCCTGAACAACTGGTCGTTCTGGCTGCTGCCGTTCGCCGCGTCGCTGCTGATGCATCTCGTTCTTCACGCCGGGCGGCGCGCCGGGCGTGGGCTGGACGCTGTATGCGCCGCTCACCGGTGCAGATGGGCATCGGCATGGACCTGACGATCTTCGCCGTGCACCTCCTCGGGCATGAGCTCGATCCTGGGCTCGATCAACATCATCACCACCATCCTCAACATGCGCGCGCCGGGCATGACGCTGATGCGCATGCCGCTGTTCGTGCTGGACCTGGCTGATCACCGCCTACCTGCTGGTGGCGGCGATGCCGGTGCTCGCGGGCGCGGTGACCATGACGCTCACCGACCGGCACTTCGGCACCATCGTTCTTCAACGCCGCGGGCGGCGGCGACCCGGTGCTGTACCAGCACATCTTCTGGTTCTTCGGCCATCCCGAGGTCTACATCATCGCGCTGCCGGCGTTCGGCGTGGTCTCGCAGGTGATCCCGGCGTTCTCGCGCAAGCCGCTGTTCGGCTACGCCTCGATGGTCTACGCGACCTCGGCGATCGCGATCCTGTCGTTCATCGTCTGGGCGCACCACATGTACACGGTGGGCATGCCGGTGCCGGGCCAGCTGTTCTTCATGTACGCGACGACGCTGATCGCGGTGCCGACCGGCGTCAAGGTGTTCAACTGGGTGGCGACGATGTGGAAGGGCTCGCTCACCTTCGAGACGCCGATGCTGTTCGCGATCGGCTTCCTGTTCCTGTTCACGCTGGGCGGCTTCACCGGCCTGGTGCTGTCGCTGGTGCCGATCGACATCCAGCTGCACGACACCTACTACGTGGTGGCGCACTTCCACTACGTGATGGTGGCGGGCGCGCTGTTCGCGCGCCTTCGCCGGCGTCTACTTCTGGCTGCCGAAGTGGACCGGCAAGATGTACGACGAGACGCTCGGCAAGTGGCACTTCTGGCTGACGATGATCTTCTTCAACATGATCTTCTTCGTGCAGCACTTCCTCGGCCTCGCCGGCATGCCGCGGCGCATCCCGGACTACCCGCTGATGTTCGAGACCTGGAACAAGATCAGCTCGATCGGCGCCTTCGGCTTCGGCCTGTCGCAGCTGCTGTTCCTGTACATCGTGCTGAAGGCGATCCGCAGCGGCGAGAAGGCGCCCGCAGCAGCCCTGGGAAGGCGCCGATTCGCTCGAGTGGACGCACCTGCCGACGCCGGCGCCCGTACCACACGTTCGAAACGCCGCCGGTGCTCGAAGTAAGACGGCGTGAGCCGCAACCTCAAAACCGCGCTGCTGCTGGCGGCGATCGTCGCTGACGACGTTCTGTCGGCATCATCGCGCAAGTACTGGTTCATGAAGCCGTGAACGCCGAGCAGACCGCAGACAACCGGCGCATGCTGCACGCGGCTGTCGATCGTCGCGGTGGCGATGTTCGGCTTCGGCTTCGCGCTGGTGCCGTTCTACGACCAGATCTGCCGCGCGCTGGGCATCAACTCGATGGTCGAGACGCAGCGAAGCTGCCGGTCGAACACGCAGGTGGACCTCACGCGCACGGTGACCATCGAGCTCGACGCCAACGCGCACGGCATGCCGTGGCGCTTCCAGCCGCATGGTGCGGCACCTGCAGGTGCATCCGGGCCAGCTGGTGACATGTCGAGATACGAAGTCGCCAACGTGCGCGAGCGCGCCGGTGACCGGGCAGGCGGTGGTGAGCTACGGCCCGGCGCTCGCCGGCGCGCTTCGTGCGCAAGCTCGACTGCTTCTGCTTCACGCAGCAGACGCTGGCCGCGGGCGAGACGCGCCGCATGCCGGTGAGCTTCGTGCTCGACGCCGACGCTGCCGGCCGACATCAACACCATCACGCTGTCCTACACCTTCTTCGAAGTCGCCGGGAAGAGCTGATGGAGCGAGTCGATGCAGCAAGGCTCGTTCCTGGACACCGTGAAGACGGTGCTGGCGGGCGCCATCGGCATCCGCCGCAAGGACGATCACGAGCGCGCGCCGCTCAACCCGGTGCACCTCGTCGTCGCGGCGGTCATGTTCGTCGTGCTGTTCATCTTCACGCTGCTCACGATCGTGAAGATCGTGCTGAGCTAGGCCCAGGGAGACAGAAATGGAACACGGCGCATCGCACCACCACCACGGCCAGGCGCACTACTACGTGCCGCAGCCGATGCCCTGGCCGATCATGGGCTCGTTCGCGCTGTTCTGCATGGTCGCTCGGCGGCGGTGTTCGTGATGAACGGCACGAGCGGCGGCTGGGTCGGCCTGATCGCCGCTCGGCTTGATGGTGCTGCTCTACATGATGTTCCGCTGGTTCGGCGACGTGATCCGCGAGTCCGAGGGCGGCAAGTACGGCCGCTGGGAAGACCTGTCGTTCCGCTGGGGCATGAGCTGGTTCATCTTCTCCGAGGTGATGTTCTTCGCCGGCTTCTTCGGCGCGCTGTTCTGGGCGCGCGTGCATGTCGGTGCCCGACCTCGCGAGCCTGGACCACAACGCGCTACCTCTGGCCCGGCTTCACCAGCCACTGGCCTTCGGCCGGCCCGGGCTTCGAGGAGACGTTCACGCCGATGGGCGCCTGGGGGCTGCCGGCCCTGAATACCGTGCTGCTCCTGTCCTCGGGCGTGACCATCACCTTCGCGCACTGGAGCCTCATCGCCAACAACCGCGGCAAGCTGCTCGCTCTGGCAGGGTCTGACCATCGCTGCTGGGCGTGGCGTTCCTGGTCTGCCAGGCGATCGAGTACGCGCACGCCTATTCGGAGCTGAACCTGAAGCTCACCACCGGCGCCTACGGCTCGACGTTCTTCATGCTGACCGGGTTCCACGGCTTCCACGTCACCTGCGGCGCGATCATGCTGACGGTGATCTGGTTCCGCTGCCTGTCAGGGCCACTTCAAGCCCGAGCACCACTTCGCGTTCGAGGGCGTGGCCTGGTACTGGCACTTCGTCGACGTGGTGTGGCTCGGCCTGTTTATCTTCGTCTACTGGCTATAGCGTAGAGCCGTCCTGGAATCAGGCCGAAGTAGTAGCCGGCCATCAGCATCAGGAACAGGCCGACCGACAAGGCCGACCCGGACGGTCAAGCGCCTTCGCCATTCGCTTCGGAGTCGTCCGCGCCCTTGCATCATGAAGAACAGCGCCGAGGCGAGGCTGGCGAGGATCAGCACCAGCATGGCGATCACCACGTAGCGCGCATGCCCGCAGGATACGCTTTTCGTCCCCGCGCCTGGAGCGTTCGCGCTGTGCGGCAGCCGCTTGCGCCGCCGGCATCGCGCTCGGCAACTGGCAGACCGAGCCGCGCCGGCGCAGAAGCGCGCGCGCCGCGCGCGGCCGTAGATGCGTGTCGCTGCGAGGCAGCTTTCGATGCCGCAGCTACACGGTGCTGCTCGACAACAAGACTGCTATCGCGGCAGGCCCGGCTACCAGGTGGTGCAGCCGTTCGCGTCTGGCAGACGCACGGCATGTGCTGGTCAACCGCGGCTGGACTGCGCGGCGGACCGACGCGCGATGCAGCTGCCGGAAATCGCGCACGCCCGCGGCGAGAGATCGTTCTGAAGGGCGTGCGCCTGGAGCGGTTTGCCGCGCGCCTTGAGCCGCCGGCGGATACGCAAACGCTGCACGGACACGGTCTGGCAGAACGTGACGATCAAGCGAGTTCGCCGCCTGGTCCGGGCCTTGCGCTCGAGCCCTACGTCGTCGAGCAGCACTCGCGCGGCTCGACGACGGCCTGCGTGCGCGACTGGCCGCGCGCCGGCACGCGGCGTCGAGAATGCACGAGAGCTACGCGCTGCAGTGGTATTCGCTCGCGGCGCTTTGCTTATCCTGCTTTTTGCTGTTGAACTTGAAATTTGAAAACGAAACGACCCTGAAAAGAAAAGACGCGGGCGCGTCAAGCTCGCGCTGCTGGCGCTGTTCTTCCTGCTGCCGGTTGGCGCGAGCTATCTGATCTGGGGGCTCGACCTCGCGCCCGGCGTCGGCGGGCAACTACGGCACGCTGTTGCACGCCGCGAGCCGGCGGCCCTGCCGGCGGCTGGCGAGCTGAAGGGCAAATGGGTGCTGGTGCAGTTCGACGGCGGTGCCTGCAGCGCGCGGCTGCGAGCGCAAGCTCTACTTCATGCGCCAGGTGCGGCGCGCGCAGGGCAGGAGATGGCGCGTGTCGCGCGCCTGTGGCTGGTCACCGACAAGCTGGCGCCGCGCGCGGAAGCTGCTGGCGCATCGAGGGCACCGTGATCGCGCTGCGCGGCGACGCTGCCGGCATGAGTTTCCCGGCCGAGCGATTCGCGCGCCGATCACATCTACCTGGTCGATCCGCTGGGCAACCTGATGATGCGGTTTCCCGCGCGATCCCGATCCGTCGCGCGTGATCAAGGATCTGCAGCGCCTGCTGAAGGCTTCGAGCTTCGGCTGATGCAGGCACATGCTAAAATTTTCCGCCTTGTACGACCGGTTCCCTGCAGAGAATTCCCGAGCCGCGGCCTGCCCGGCCAGGCGACGCGTTCCTCGCGCTCACCAAGCCCGCGCGTGGTGTCGCTGATCGTGTTCACCGCGGTGATCGGCATGCTGCTCGCGACGCCCGGCATGGTGCCCGCGCAGATCCTGCTCGCGGCAACGGTCGGGCATCGGCGCTGGTGGCCGGCGCGGCGGCGGCGATCAACTGCCTGGTCGAGCAGAAGATCGACGCGCGCATGCAGCGCACGCAGCTGGCGGCCGCTGCCGCGCGGCGAACTGACGCGCGCTGCAGACGGTGGTGTTCGCCGGCGCTGGTCGGCGGCTTCGGCCTGTGGCTGCTGGTGCACTACGTGAATGCGCTCACGATGTGGCTGACGCTCGCCACCTTCGTCGGCTATGCGCGTCGTCTACACCGTGATCCTGAAGCCGCTCACGCCGCAGAACATCGTCATCGGCGGCGCCTCGGGCGCGATGCCGCCGGTGCTCGGCTGGGCGGCGGTCACCGGCGAGCGTGACCACCGAGGCGCTGCTGCTGTTCCTGATCATCTTCGCCTGGACGCCGCCGCATTTCTGGTCGCTCGCGCTCTACCGCACCGAGGATTACGCCAAGGCGGGCGTGCCGATGCTGCCGGTCACGCACGGCAAGGACTACACGCGCCTGCAGGTGCTGCTCTACACGCTGATCCTGTTCGGCGTGTCGCTGCTGCCGTACGCGGTGCGCATGAGCGGCTGGCTCTATCTCGGCGGCCGCGGTCGCGCTCGGGCTGGTCTACGTCGGCTATGCGGTGCGCATCTACGTCGCCTACAGCGACCGCGCTGGCACGCAAGGCTGCTTCCGCTACTCCATCGTGTATCTCGCCGCGCTGTTCGCGGCGCTGCTCGTTGACCACTATCTGGCGCTCAGATCTGCTCGCCGCTGGCTGGCGGTCGCTTGCCGCGCTGCAGCCGCGGAGGCGCCGAAGTTCCAGCAGCACCGACATCACCGGCGCGGACTTCGGCAAGGCACTCGACACTCACCGGGACACGACGGCAAGCCGCGCACGCTGCGCGGATTTCCGCGGCAAGGCCGTGGTGCTGTTCTTCGGCTTCACCGCATTGCCCCGACATCTGCCCGACGACGCTCGTCGATACGGCCGGCGGTGATGAAGCAGCTCGGGCACGGACGCCGACCGCGTGCAGGTGCTGTTCGTGACCGTGGATCCGCAGCGCGACACGCCCGAAGTCCTGGCGGAGTACGTGCCGGCCTTCGATCCAGCCTTCCTCGGCCTGTCGGGCGATGTCTGCGGCGACGCAGCGCGCCGCCAAGGAGTTCAAGATCTTCTTACGAGCAGCGGCCCGGCGGCTCGCCGGGCGCCTACACCGTGGATCACAGCGCGCAAAGCTATGTACTCGACACGCAGGGACGCCTGCGCCTGTTTGTGCGGCACGACCGCATCGCGCAAGATCTCGACCGAGGACCTGCGCGCGCTGCCGAAGCGAAAACGCCTAGCCTTTCTTAGGCTGCCGGGGAGCGCAACGCGCTCTGCTCGTTCCTTGATTCGCGCGGCGCGCTGCGGACTGCTGCATCAGCTGCTTCATTTTCTCGCAGCGCCTTGCGTTTCCAGCTGGCGGATGCGCTCGGCCGGAAACCTTGAACTCCGCCGCGAGGTCGTGCAGCGTGGCGCTGTCCTTCTCCTTCAGCCAGCGCGCCTCGACGATGCGCCGGCTGCGCGCATCCAGCGCCGCCAGCGCGCGCTGCAGGCCGGCCGTCTGCAGCCGTTCGCGTTCCGCTGCGGCTTCCAGCACGCGCGAGGGCTCGGCCTCGGGGTCGGCGGCAAGGTAGTGCACCGGCGCGTAGGCCGCTTCTTCGTCGCTGTCGTCGGCCTCGAAGGCGAGGTCGCGCCCGCCGAGGCGGGTTTCCATCTCGGTCACTTCCTCGGGCTTGACGCTTCAGCTCGCGCCGCGACGCGCGCGACCTCCTCGCGGCGTGAGCGGCGCGAGCCCCTGCTTCATCGAGCGCAGGTTGAAGAACAGCTTGCGCTGCGCCTTGGTGGTGGCGACCTTCACCAGCCGCCAGTTGCGCAGGATGTACTCGTGGATCTCGGCCTTGATCCAGTGGATCGGCGAACGACACCAGGCGCACGCCGCGCGTCCGGGTCGAAGCGCTTCACGGCCTTCATCAGGCCGATGTTGCCTTCCTGGATCAGGTCGGCGTGCGGCAGGCCGTAGCCGAGGTAGCCGCGCGCAACCGACACCACCAGGCGCAGGTGCGACAGCACCAGTTCGCGCGCCGCCTCGAGATCGTCTGTGTTCGCGCAGGCGCAGCGCGAGCGCGCGCTCCTGCTCGGCGCTGAGCATCGGAATGCGGTTGCACCGCCTGGATATAGGCCTCGATGCTGCCGGCGGAAATCGGGGCCGGCAGCGTCATCGGCAGGGTCATCGCGGTTTGCATGACTGTTGCCTCCTTGGTTGCGATGAGATCTTAGCACTCCGTGTATTTGAGTGCTAATACCGCTCGCAGAGTTCCCAGTCAGGGCGGTCTCTGAAGGCATCTATTTAGGCTCTATTTCACAGTAAGTATCTTGCTCACTGACAGATAGTGCGCCCAGCCAGCCCAGCAGGCCGGAAAAGAGCAGCGACGGCGAGGGCATCGCCGGGGCGAGGAACGCCAAGCCGGAAGCCGGAGCCGTAGCTTGCCGCGAGCTCCGCAACGCCGACATTCAGCAGCCGCCAGGCTGCGCCCAGGATGACGAGCGCGACCAGGCCCGCCCGCCAGTCCCTGCAGCGCGCCCGAGGTAGAAGAAGGGCCGCCGGATGAAGGCGTCGGTGGCGCCGATCAGCTTGGAGATCTCGATCTCGCCGCGCTGCGTGAGGATCTGCAGCCGGATGGTGTTGAAGGTGATCGCCACCAGGCCGAAGGCGAGCAGCGCCGCGAGCAGCGCGATCGCGAGGCGCGCGGTGCCGGCGAGCGCGCGCCAGGCGCCGCGCCCAGGCCGAGTCGGCCTGGCACGTGCGCCACGCCGGGCAGCTCGCGCAGCTCGCGCGCGAGCGCTTCCAGCGCCGCGGCATCGGTCGACCGTGCGGGCGCAGCACGAAGGCATCGGGCAGGGATTGCGGCTGAGCGCCGCGACGACTTCCGGCCATGCCTTCGGTCGCCTGCAGTTCCTTGAGCGCCTGCTCGCGCGGCACGAAGCGCACCTCGCGCAGGCGCGCGTCGGCCTTGCAGCTTCAGCGCCGAGCGCGTCGGCGTCGGCGCGCTTGGCGTCCGGCGCGCAGGAACACCGACAGCTGCGGCTCGAGCGACGCGCCGCGCGGTGGCGGCGCGCAGGCTGCCGAGCAGCGCGTAGCCGCCCGCCGGAAGCGACAGCGCGATGCCGATCACCAGCGCATTCGAGCAGCCGCGGCCGACTTCTGCGCGGCGATCTTGCCGAACGCGGCCGCGATCGCCTGGCGATGCTGGCGCAGCCAGCTCTTCATGCGGCGGCCTCATCCGGCACCTCACGGCGCGATGCTGCCCTTGGCCAGCCGCAGCACCCGCGCGGCGAAGCGCCCGATGAGCGCCTCGTCGTGCGTGGCGACCAGCACCGTGACGCCGACCTGGTTGAAGGCGGCGAAGATCTCGAGGATCGCCGCGGCGGACGCGGCGTCCAGGTTGGCGGTGGGCTCATCGGCGATCAGCACCGCGGGCCGGTTCACGACCGCGCGCGCGATGGCGAGGCGCTGCTGCTCGCCGCCGGAGAGCTGGACCGGATTGGCCGCTCGCGCGCGAGCAGCCCGACCTTGTCGAGCGCGGCGCGCGCGCGGCGTGCCGCTTCGCGGCCGCCGAGCTCGCCGAAGGCGAGCGGCAGCATCACGTTGTCGTAGCACGCTGCGGTCGTAGAGCAGCTTCTGGTCCTGGAACACGAGCCCGAGGTTGCGCCGCAGGTAGGGCAGCGCGGCGCGCTTCGAGCGCGCCGACGTTCTGGCCGTTGACCAGCACCGCGCCGCTGCTCGGCCGCTCGATCGCGGGAATCAGCTTGAGCAGCGTCGACTTGCCGGCGCCGGAATGCCCGGCGATGAACGCGAACTCGCCCGGCTCGACGCTGAAGCTGACACGCCCTTCAGCGCCTCCTGGCCGCCGGGATAGCGCTTGGCGACGGCGGAGAAGCTAATCAAGCAGCGCCTCGACGAATTCGCGCGGCGACGAACGGCCGCAGGTCGTCGATGCCCTCGCCGACGCCGACGAACAGCATGCGGTATCGGCCTGGATCTTGCGCGCGATGCCGCAGAATCACGCCGCCCTTCGCGGTGCCATCCAGCTTGGTCAGGATCAGGCCGGTGAGGCCGAGCGCGTCGTCGAAGGCCTTCACCTGCGCGATCGCGTTCTGCCCGGTGCCGGCGTCCAGCACCAGCAGCGTCTCGTGCGGCGCGCCCGGCATCGCCTTGGCGACGACGCGCTTCACCTTCCTGATTTCCTCCATGAGGTGCAGCTGCGTCGGCAGCCGGCCGGCGGTATCGGCGATCAGCACGTCGATGCCGCGCGCGCCGCGCCGCGCCGATCGCGTCGAACACCACCGCGCCCGGGTCGCCGCCCTGCTGCGCCGATCACCGGCACGCCGTTGCGCTCGCCCCAGGCGGCGAGCTGCTCGCGCGCGGCGGCGCGAAAGGTGTCGCCGGCGGCGAGCATGCACCTTGCAGGCCTGCGCCCTGCAGCCATTTCGCGAGCTTGCCGATCGAGGTGGTCTTGCCGGAGCCGTTCACGCCGGCGACCACGATGACGCAGGGCTTGTGCGCGCCGGTGTCGAGCTTGCGCTCGAGCGGCGCGAGGCGCTCGAGCAGCGCCGCCTTGAGCGCTGCCTTCAGCGCGGCGCCGTCCTCGATGCGCTGCTTTTTCACCGCTGCGCGCAGATCGTCCAGCAGGGCGCGCGTCGCTTCGACGCCGCAATCGGCCGACAGCAGCGCGGCCTCGAGCTCGTCGAACAGCGCCTCGTCGATCTTGCGGCCGCGCTGAACAGCGTCGCCGACGTCGGTGTTGAGGACTTCGCGCGTGCGCGCCAGTCCCGCCTTGAGGCGCGCTGCCCAGGAAGTCGCTGCTAACATGGATGCGTGCATTCTAACAAAGGCAATCGCAGCGTCGGCGCGGCACTGCGCATCGTCGGCGGCAAATACCGCAGCCGGCTGCTGCGCGTGCCCGCGCGTCCCGGGATTGCGGCCGACGCCCGATCGCGTGCGCGAGACGCTGTTCAACTGGCTCGGCCAGCGACCTCGACGGCCTGGCCTGCCTCGATCTGTTCGCCGGCAGCGGCGCGCTCGGCTTCGAGGCCGCCTCGCGCGGCGCGGCGCGCGTGGTGATGGTGGAGAAGGACCGCGCCGCGCTGGCCGAACCTGGAGCGCAGGACGCGCAGCTGCTCGACGCCGCGCAGGTGAGCATCGTCGCGCGGCGACGCGATGCGCTATCCTCGCCGCGCGAGCCGGCGAGCGCTTCGACGTGGTTTTCCTCGACCCGCCGTTCAGGCAGAATGCCCTGCCGGCGATGCTCGCGCAGCTGCCGCCGCGGCCTGCAGCCGGCGGGCGCGCGTCTATGTGGAGTCGGATGCGCCGGTGGCGACGGCGGCGCCGTGGACCGAGCTGAAGCGCGCGCAGGGCCGGGCAGGTGAGCTACCAACTGCTGCGATGGGACGGACATGATCAAAGCGGTCTACCCGGGAACGTTTGACCCGCTGACGCGCGGCCACGAGGACCTGGTGCGGCGCGCGAGCCGCGCTGTTCGACTCGCTGGTGCTCGGCATCGCCGACAGCCGCGCCAAGCGCACGTTCTTCACGCTGCGACGAGCGCATCGACATGGCGCGCAGGAGGTGCTCGGCGACGTGAAGAACGTGCAGCGTGGTCGGCTTCACCGGCCTGCTGAGCGATTTCGTGCGCGCAGCAGGACGCGCGCGTCGTGCTGCGCGGCCTGCGCGCGGTCTCCGATTTCGAATACGAGTTCCAGCTCGCGGGCATGAACCGCGAGCCTCTACCCGGATTTCGAGACCGTGTTCCTCACGCCGTGCGAGCAGCACATGTTCATCTCGGCGACGCTGGTGCGCGAGATCGCCACGCTGGGCGGCGACGTCTCGAAGTTCGTGCGATCCCGCGGTCGCGCCAGGCTCGCGGCGAAGGTGAAATCGCTAGCGGCTAGTCGCTGGCAGCGCGGGGCAGAAGTAGGTCGCGCGCTGTCCCTGCACGATGCTGCGCTGATCGTCGTCGCGGCAGCGCCGGCAGGCCTTGCCCGTCGCGGTCGTAGACCCAGTGCGCGGTGCTGGAAATAGCCCGGCTGCGCCGTCGCTGCCGACGAAGTCGCGCAGCGATCGAGCCGCCGGCGCGGATCGCCGCGCGCAGCGTGCGCTTGATCGCCGCGACCAGTTTCGCGCATGCGCTCAGCGCGACAGCCGGCTGGCCGGCTTGCGCGGATCGATGCCGGCGCGGAACAGGCTCTCGCTCGCGTAGATGTTGCCGACGCCGACGACGCGCCGTGCCGTCCATCAGGAACGGCTTGATCGCGACGCGGTCGCGCGCGACGAGCGCGTGCAGCCGTGCCGGCGTCGAGCGCGCGCGACAGCGGCTCGACGCCGAGGTGCGCGAGCAGCGGATGCTCTTCGAGCGGCGCCGCGGTCCAGAGCACCGCGCCGAAGCGGCGCGGATCGCGCAGCCGCAGGACCTGGTCGCCGAACGACGAGGTCGAAATGGTCGTGCTTGCCCGCGGGCGTTCCCGGCGGCGACGAGGCGCAGGCTTCCCGACATGCCGAGGTGCAGGATGAGGTGGCCGTCGCCGCAGTCGACCAGCAGGTATTTGCCGCGGCGCCGGATGGACCGCGCACGGTGCGCCCGGCGAGCTCGCGCACCGCCGCGCGGCACCGGCCAGCGCAGCCGCGGTTCGCGCACCGCCACGCCGGTGATGGTGCTGGCCCGCCAGATGCGGCGCGAGGCCTCGGCGCGTAACCTCGACTTCCGGGAGCTCCGGCATGCGCGATGCCGTGGTCGTCTTGTGCGGGGCACCAAATATACCTACACTGATCAGTCGCCATGCCCCCTATGCTGTACAGCCCTCGCCGCACGCTCCTTGCGCATCCTTGCTGGCAGCGCGCAGGCTCGCAGCCGCAGGCCGACGACGACGACGATGACGCCGTCGCCACCGCACGCGGCCGACCGGCCGCCAAACTGCCGACAGGACCTCGACCGAGCCGACGCTGTACGACTTGCTGCTCGGCGAGATCGCCCAGCAGCGCGGCGAGCTACGCGCTCGCCGCGCAGACCTACCTGGACCTCGCGCAGCCGCACGCGCGATCCGCGCGTCGCGCGCCGCGCCGTCGAAGTGGCGAGCAAGGCCGCACGCATGCCGGAGCTCGCGCTCGAGGCGGCGCGCACCTGGTACGACATCGAGCCCGACTCGCCGCAGGCGCTGCAGGCGTCTCGCGGCGCTGCTGGTGGGCGCGCAAGCGCGTGGACGAGGCCGAGCCCTATCTCGACGAAACTGCTGTCCACGCGGCGGCGTGGCGCCGCGACAACGGCTTCCTGCAGCTGAACCGGCTGCTCGCCGGCAATCCCGACAAGGCGGCGAACCTGCGCGTGGTGCGCAAGCTCGCCGGCGCGCTATCCGAAGCTGCCGCAGGCGCACTTTCGCGGTCGCGCAGGCGGCGATCGCCGCCGGCGACGACGCCGCGGCGCTCGCCGCGGTTCGCGGCGCGCTGGCGCTGCCGCCCGGACTGGGAGACCGCGCGTGCTGCTCGAGGCCGCAGCTGCTGCAGAAGCGCTCGCCGGCGGAAGCGGCCAAGCGCCTGGCGCGCGTTCGTCGAGAAGCATCCCGAAGTCGCGCGACGCGCGGCTCAACTACGCGCGCGTGCTGGTGCTCGACAAGCGCTACGCCGGAGGCGCGCACGCAGTTCGAGGCGGTGCTCGCGAGCGCAGTCCGGGCAACACCGACGTGATCTACGCCGTCGGCCTGCTCGCGTTCCAGCTCAAGGACTATGCGGTCGCCGAGGAGCACGCTGAAGCGGCTGCTCGGCACTGAACTACCGCGACCCGAACGGCGGTGCGCTACCTGCTCGGCCAGATCGCCGAGGAGCAGAAGCACTGGCCGCGACGCGATCGCAGTGGTACGAGCGCGATCAAGGACGGCGAGCAGGCGCGTGCCGGCGCGCATGCGCACCGCGAACGCGATCGCCAAGCAGGGCAAGCTGGACGAGGCGCGCGCCTACCTGCGCCGGCGTCGGCGGTCGAGAGCCCGGAGCAGCAGGTGCAGCTGCTGGTGGCCGAAGCGCAGCTGCTGCGCGACGCGAACCTGAACCGCGAGGCCTTCGACCTGCTCGACGAGGCGCTGCGCAAGGAGCCCGGACCAGCCCGAGCTGCTCTACGATCTCGCGCTGACCGCCGAGAAGCTCGAGCGCTTCGACCTGCTGGAGTCGAATCTGCGCAAGCTGATCCAGGTGCAGCCCGACCACGCGCATGCCTACAACGCGCTCGGCTATTCGTTCGCCGAGCGCAACACGCGGCTGCCGGAGGCGAGGAAGCTGATCGAGAAGGCGCTCGAGCTCTGCGCCCGAGGACTACTTCATCATCGACAGCCTGGGCTGGGTGCTGTACCGCGAGGGCGACCTGAAGGGCGCGGCGCGCGACGCTGCGCGCGCGCCTACGGCGGCGCGGCCGGACGCGGAGATCGGCGCGCACCTCGGCGAGGTGCTGTGGCGGCTCGGCGAGCGCGACGAGGCGCGAGCGCATCTGGCAGGAAGCGCTCAAGGCCAGCCCCGGAAAACGAAACGCTGCAGAAGAACGATCAAGCGCTTCAATCCCTGACGCCGTGCGCAGGTCGTCTGCGCTGCCGCGCGCCGCCGCTGCTGCTCGCGGCCTGCGCCGCAGCTCGAGTTCCTGACCGACCGGCGGCCGATGCTCGAGTTCGAGCTGTCCGGCCGCATCGCGGTGCGCTACCGGCGACGACGCTTGCAGCGGCAACATCGCCTGGCGGCACGCGCGCGCGCAGCGACGAGATGCTGCTCACGACGCCGCTCGGCCAGGGCATCGCGCGCATCGTCCGCGACGGCGACGAGGTCGTGCTGACGACCGCAGGACGGACGCGAATATCGCGCCGGCGGATGCCGAGTCGCTCACCGAGCAGGTGCTCGGTTTCCGCGTGCCGCTGCTCGGCCTGGCCGACTGGGTGCGTGGCCGCCGCGCCGACCCGGCGCCAGCGCCGACGCAGCGCGCAAGACGCCGACGGGCCGGCTCGCGAGCTCGAGCAGGCGCGGCTGGAAGATCGAGTACCAGGAGTACGCGGCAGCCGGCCGTACGCGCCTGCAGCTCAGCTATCCCGGGCGTCGAACTGCGCCTCGCCATTTCCGAATGGAAATAGCCGCGCTGGACTGGTTTCCCGCGCCGGGCAAGCTGAACCTGTTCCTGCACGTGCTCGGCCGCCGCGCCGACGGCATGCTAACGAGCTGCAGACGCGTCTTCCGCCTGATCGACCGCGGCGACCGCGTCGGCATCGCGCTGCGCGAGGATGGCGAGATGCGCTTCTCGGCGCCTTCGGCGAAGAAAACCTCTGCGTGAAAGCGCGCAAAGTTGCTGAAGGCAGCGAACGCAACCGCCAAGGCTGCGACATCGCGCTCGAAAGAACCTGCCGGTCGGCGGCGGGCTGGGCGGCGGCTCCTCCGGATGCGGCGACCGTGCTGCTGGTCCTCGAACCGGCTCTGGGAGCTGAACTGGACAGCGACACGAACTGATGGAGCTCGGGCCTGCGCCTGGGCGCCGACGTGCCGTTCTTCTGTCTACGGGCGCAACGCGCTGGGCGAGGGCATCGGCGAGCGGCTGCACGGCGCTCGATCTGGCGCCCGCCTGGTACCTGGTTCTGACGCCGCAAGTCTCGGTTTCGACGAAGGAAATCTTCTCCGATCGCTGCGTTGACACGCGATACGAAACCGACTCAAAATACCGCCCTTTTGTCGGGGCAGGGACCGCAACGATCTCGAGGCCGCAGTCGCGTGCGCCGATATCCCGAAATCGCGGAGCATCTCGCGTGGCTGAAGAACGCAGCCCGCCGGGTTCGTCAGGCCGCGCATGACGGGTTCGGGCGCCTGCGTGTTCGCCGAATTCGACCGGCAAGCCGAAGCGCGGACGCCCTGCACAAGCGAACTGCCGGCGGCGATGCGCGGCTTCGTCGCGCGGGGGCTGGAGCGTCACCCGCTGCACGACTGGGCGCAATTCAATGAAGACTTCCGGACTGGGGCGTCGCCAAGCTGGTCTAAGGCACCGGATTTTGATTCCGGCATTCGTAGGTTCGAATCCTAGCGCCCCAGCCATTCAAATCAGCGATGAATCCGCATCACCCCCACGCCGCGATGGACCGGCTGATGGTGTTCACGGGCAACGCCAACCCGCGCCTGGCGCAGGACGTGGCGAAGCACCTCAACCTGTCGCTCGGCCGCGCGATCGTCGGCAAGTTCTCCGACGGCGAGGTGATGGTCGAGCTGCTGGAGAACGTGCGCGGCAAGGACGTGTTCGTGCTGCAGTCGACCTGCGCGCCGACCAACGACAACCTGATGGAACTGCTGGTGATGGTCGACGCGCTCAAGCGCTCCTCGGCCGCGCGCGTCACCGCGGCGATCCCCTATTTCGGCTACGCGCGCCAGGACCGCCGGCCGCGCTCGGCGCGCGTGGCGATCAGCGCCAAGGTGGTGGCCAACATGCTCGACCTCGGTGGGCGTGGCGCGCGTGCTGACGATGGACCTGCACGCCGACCAGATCCAGGGCTTCTTCGACATCCCGGTGGACAACATCTACGCCGCGCCGGTGCTGCTGGGCGACGTGTGGAAGCAGCGCTACGAGAACCTGATCGTGGTCTCGCCCGACGTCGGCGGCGTGGTGCGCGCGCGCGCGCTGGCCAAGCGGCTGGAATCCGACCTCGCGATCATCGACAAGCGCCGTCCGCAAGGCCAACGTGTCGCGAAGTCATGAACGTGATCGGCGAGGTCGAAGGGCCGCACCTGCGTGATCATGGACGACATGGTCGACACCGCCGGCACGCTGGTGCAAGGCGGCGCGAGGTGCTGAAGGAAGAAGGCGCGACCAAGGTGGTCGCCTATTGCACGCACGCGGTGCTCTCGGGCGACGCGGTCGAAGCGCATCGCCGCCTCCGACATGGACGAGCTGGTGGTGACCGACACCATTCCGCTGCGCGAGGACGCGCGCGCCTGCAAGAAGATCCGGCAGCCTGTCGGTCGCCGGCCTGCTCGCGGAAACCATTCTGCGGATCTACACCGAGGAATCGGTGAGTTCGCTGTTCATAGAATAGATTTTCTAACCCGCCGGTGTCTGGTCGCGGACCGGCGGATAACCGAGGAGCATTGCGATGAAAATCGAAATCAGCGCGCGCAAGCGCGAGGCGCAGGGACGGGTGCGAGCCGCCGTCTGCGCCGCTCGGGCAGCGTCCCGGGCATCGTCTACGGCGGCGACGAAGACGCGGTCAACATCGAGCTCGACCACCAGGCGCTCTATCCTGCAACCTCGCGCAACGAGAAGCTTCCACGCCTCGATCCTGACGCTCGAAGCTCGACGGCGCGAAGGACGAGCAGGTGCTGCTGCGCGCGTTCAACATGCATCCGTACAAGGCGCAGGTGCAGCACGTCGACTTCCAGCGCGTCTCCAAGGACAAGCAAGATCCACATGAAGGTGCCGCTGCACTTCGTCAACGCCGAGAAATCGCCCGGCGTGAAGGAGCAGGGCGGCGTGCTGAACCACGTGCTGAACGAGCTCAACGTCACCTGCCTGCCCGGACGACCTGCCGGAGTTCATCGAGGTCGACCTCGAGCAACCTCACGGTCGGCCACTCGATCCACGTGCAGCGATCTCACGCTGCCGAAGGGCGTCGAGGCGGTGCTGCACAAGAGCGAGAACCCGGTCGGTCGCGACCGTCGATCGTCGCCGGCGCTGATCACCGAGGAAGAAGAAGCCGCCGCTGCAGCCGTGCTCGGCGGCGGAAGTGCCGACCACCGAGCAGGCCGCCGCCTGCGAAGGACGGCGAAGCGGCGTGCCGAGGGCGACAAGGGCCGCCGCGAAGGCGCGGCGACAAGGCCTGCCGCGCAAGGGCGCGGCGAAGCCGGCCGACAGAGCGGCCGACAAGAAAGAGAAGAAGTGAAGTCTGGCGCATCCGCCTCGTTGTCGGCCTGGGCAACCCGGGCAAGGAGCACGAGCGCACGCGCCACAACGCCGGCTTCTGGCTGGTGGAGCGCTTTGCTCGCGGCGAGCGGCGTCACGTTGCGCAAGGACCCGAAGTACCAGGCGCTGGTCGGCGCGGCACGAGCCGAGCGGCGCCTGGCTGCTGCTGCCGCAGAGCTTCATGAATGCGAGCGGGCGCGCGGTGCAGATGCTGGCCGGCTTCTTCAAGATCAAGCCGGAAGAGATCCTGGTGGTGCACGACGAGCTCGACTTCGCGCCCGGCGTCGCGCGCATGAAGCAGGGCGGCGGCATCGCCGGGCACAACGGCCTGACGCGACATCTCCGCAGCGCGTCGGCTCGCACGACTACTGGCGCCTGCGCCTGGGCATCGGCCATCCGGGCGACAAGAACGCGGTCGCGCGACTACGTGCTGCACGAAGCCGTCCGGCGGAGGACACGCGACGCGATCGACCAGGCGATCGGCCGCGCGCTCGGAGATCCTGCCGCAATGCCTTGCGGGCGACCTGCAGGGGGCGATGCAGAAGCTCGCATTCGCGGGACGAAGCCGGTGAGAGAAAGCAGAGCTGCGCCGAAAGCCGGTGGCAGAAAGAAGCCGCCAAGAAAAAGCAGCTACAGCCGAGAAAAAGCCGGAACCGCGAAAAGCCGGCGGGTTTGCTGAAGTCCCTGTTCGGCAAGAAATGAAGTGCGGCGGCATCGTCGGCCTGCCGAACGTCGGCAAGTCCACCCTCTTCAACGCGCTCACCAAGGCCGGCATCGCGGCCGAGAACTATCCGTTCTGCACCATCGAGCCGAACGTCGGCATCGTCGCGGTGCCCGACCCGCGCCTGGCACGCGCTGGCCGGCGATCGTGCAAGCCGCAGAAGGTGGTGCCGGCGATGGTCGAGTTCGTCGACATCGCCGGCCTGGTGCGCCGGCGCGTCGAAGGGCGAGGGCCTGGGCAACCAGTTCCTCGCCAACATCCGCGAGACCGACGCCATCGCCACGTGGTGCGCTGCTTCGAGGACCCGAACGTGATCCACGTCGCGGGCAAGGTCGATCCGATGTCGGACATCGAGACCATCAACACCGAGCTCGCGCTCGGCCGACCTCGACGCGGTCGAGAAGCAGCTCTCCAAGCACGCCAAGGTGGCGCAAGACCGGCGGCGACAAGGAGGCGCAGCGCGCTGGTCGCCGTGCTGAAGAAGGTCGAGGCCGCGCTCGACGCAGGCGCAGCCGGTGCGCGTCGATCGACCTGTCGAAGGAAGAGCGGTGCGTGCTCGCAGCCGCTGTTCCTGCTCACCGATGAAGCCGACGATGTACGTCGCCAACGTCGCCGAGAACGGCTTCGAGGACAACCCGCTGCTCGACCGCGTGTGCGAGTACGCCGCGAAGGAAGAACGCGCCGGTGGTGGCCGATCTGCGCGCGCGATCGAAGTCGCAGATCGCCGACATGACCGACGAGGACAAGAAGATGTTCCTCGCCGACATGGGCATGGACCGAGCCGGGCCTCGAACCGCGTGATCCGCGCCGCCTACGAGCTGCTCGGCCTGCAGACCTACTTCACCGCCGGGCCGAAGGAAGTGCGCGCCTGGACGGTGCGCGTCGGCGCGACCGCGCCGCAGGCCGCCGGCGTGATCCACACCGATTTCGAGCGCGGCTTCATCCGCGCCGAGGTCACGCGCCTACGACGACTTCGTCGCCTGCAAGGGCGAGCAGGGCGCGAAGGAGGCGGGCAAGCTGCGCGCTCGAAGGCAAGGAATACGTCGTGCACGACGGCGACGTCATGCACTTCCGCTTCAACGTCTAGGGGTTTTCCTCGAAAGCTAGAACGACCAGACCTGCATCGTCCGGTGCAGTCTCCTGAGGTCACTGGGTCTTGCGACCGGTCGTGACTTGGTCGCTGGCCGACGCGCACTGGCCTGCGGTCAGGCCGAGCACCATGGCTGTTCATGGCGGCCAGGCGGCGCGCCGAGCACTTCCGCGATCGCGCCCAGTGAGTCTTCAGCGCGGCGGTGGAGCCGCGGATCCACTTGGCAGCGCGCGAACTCGGCGAGCGGCAGGCGCAGCACGATCCGCTTCGGCGAGCGCGGCCCTGTCGCGGACCGCGCTATCTGGTGTGATCAGCGACATTTCGCCCGGCACCGCGCCCGGCCCGAGCTGCGCGAAGCGGGTGCTCGCCGCCCGGGCCCACGCTTGATCACGCTGATGTCGCCGGCGGCGACGAGATAAAGGCCGTCGCCCGCGTCGCCTCTCGCAGGAACAGGTCGCCGCCGGAGGAGCGCACTCAGCCGCCGACTGTGCGATCGCGGCAATCACATCAATGCGGTGGTCAGCCCGCAAGAGCCATGCCTTCAGCGCGGATACATGTGCATCGGACATCGGCAAGTCTACCCCAAGGCCCCGGGCAGACTCGCGCAGCAGGAGGCGCAGTATCATCAACCCTGCCGCCGACGTCCGAAGGAAGGATTCACATGGCAATCGAAATGAACAACCAGACCAAAATCACGGCGGGTGTCGTGGTGCTGCAGCCGGCGCCGGCGCCTGGTTCTTCCTGAGGACTCTGAACCGAGCCGGCACCCGCGCCCAGGCCGTGGTGACGAAGCCGGCCGCCAAACCGGCTGCGGAAGCGGCGAAGTCGGGCGATACGCCCAAGGCAGGCGAAGCGGCCAAGCGGGCGAAGCTCCGAAGGCGGCTTACACGGCGCTAACGCAGACGAGGTAGGCGCAGAAGCGATCCGTCAATCCGGACAAGCTGGAATTGCCGAGGTCATCAGCCTCTCGGGAATCAAAGGCGCAATTCCTGGCCATCAGCCGCGAGATCCTGATCAAGTCAATCTGGGGCGAACAGGCGAAGACGGCTGATGCCGCGGAAGGTGAAGGCGGTGAGCGACATGGTCGATCGCGCCTTCAGGCCAGCCGTGCTCGGCGCCGAACTTGCCACCAGCCTGAAAGGAAATCTCGATGCCGAACCAGGTAGGCCGCTTCTGGAAGTGCTGCGCCAGCCGGTTGCGCTGAAGATGGCTTCCCCGGCGCTGCGCAACGTCGCACGGCGACGATGCAGGAAACCACCAGTTCCGCGCCAATCCGCCGCCAGCGCGCCGCCTGAAACTGATCCAGTCGCTCGACGATGTCACGCGCACCTCGGAAACCCGCGACCGACGCCGGCCTCGATCGTGAGCAACTTGGTGGATTCGGTGCTGCACGCGACCTGCAGAAAAAGCGGGCAGAATGTGCCGAAGGATGCGCGCCAACGGAGTCAGCTCGCTGGTCAGCTCGATGCGCGACCAGTTGCGCGGCAACGTCCGCAACACCTTGCTGGTTGCGTACCGGGACGCGACCGACCAGGAAGATCACCGATTTCGTGAAGGTCATGGATACTGCCGATACCCGGCCGCTGGGGCATGGAACTGCTCTCCGCTGCGGCGCGCCCGGTCTGGCCAGCCGTGGCGCCGGGCTCGGCAGGAAGCGGCTCCGCTCGCGACTTCAAGCGCGCGGGGCGGCCGCAAGGCAGCCGCGGCGTAACCACGCCCGAACCGCTGGCGAAGGCAAGTTCGCCAGCGCCTGTCGAGCGCCTGGCGAAGCCGGCCGAGGCCGCTGCCGCTCACCGCGCCCGCCGAACCGGTCGGCTACCAGCGCTTCGGCGCGAACATACGAGAGCTCTACACGCGCTACAACGACCACGATCCAGCGCGACCGTGATGCGCGACCAGGGGCGGTTGCGCAGCTGCTGGACGGCGGCAAGTCGCCGAACGTCCGCCAGTCCGACCGGATGACGCCGCTGATGATCGCGACTTCGAACAGCGATGCCTCGATCGCGATACGCTGGCACAGCGAAGGGGCGGATCGAACTTTACGCGCCCGAGGCGGGATCACCGCGCTGTCGATTGCCAAGGCGCGCGGCGTCGGCGAGGTAGTCCAGCTTCCTGCTGCAGCGTAGCGGCGCGACAGACTAGGCGCAGCACGGGCGACGCCATGCGCAAATTCGTCGCCAGCGCCGTTTTGCTGCCTTGCGCTGGAGGCGCTGGCCGCCAGCCTGCCGATTTTCGACGCGCACCTGCATTACAGCCATGGACGCTGGAGATCACCGCCGCCGGCGCGGAGGCGATCGCGATCCTGCGCAAGGCGGGCCTCAAGCGCGCTGATCTCCAGCTCCGGGCGACGACGGCCAGCAGCGGTCTGCCGCGCTGGCGCCCGACCTTGCGATTCCCGAGCCTGCGGCCCTACCGCTCGCGCGGCGAGATCGGCAGCTGGTTCCGCGACGAGCGTGATCCCCATCTCGAGGACCGGCTGAAGCGCTACCGCTACGCCGGCGATCGGGAAGTTTCACCTCTACGGCGCCGACGCCGACCTGCCGGTGCCGCGCCGCATGGTGCAGCTTGCGCGCCAGCTTCAGGCTTGTTTCTGCATGCCCATTCCGACGTCGAGGCGGTCGAGCGGCTGCTCAAGCAGTGGCTCCGGAGGCGCGGATCCTGTGGGCGCATTCGGGCTTCGACCGGCCGGAAAAGCGCGCGGGGTCGCCGCGCAAGCACAGCAACCTGTGGTGCGACCTCGCGTTCCGCACCGACCAACGCGCGCGGCGGCAAGGTGGATCCCGGGTGGCGCGCGGCGTTCCTCGAGCTTCCCGACCGGTTCTCATGGTCGGCACCGACCTCCTTCACGCCGGTGCGCTGGCACTGCATCGGCGAGCACGCCAAGCTGGTCGCGGCAATGGCTCGCCGACCTGGCCTCGAGGAGCGTAGCTGAGCGCATCGCTTGGAAGAACGGCGAAAACCATGTTCGGCGGCTGGCTGGCGCAGTAGCAAGGAGCGCGGTCAGGAGCGCACTCGGTGCGCTGGGCGTGCTGCTGTGCGGCGTGAAATTTGCGCTTGCGTGCCAGCTGCCGCCCGGGCGCGCGCATCAGGTCAATCGTCTCGCGGTTTCCTGCTGGACGATTCGGCCAAGATCGCGGTCGGGCAGCCGTTCGTGCTCGAACTCGCGGCCTGTCCGAAGGCCGGCACTTGGTGTTACTCGGGCGCGTCAAGCAATACGTAAC
>ERZ1370068.2980-contig-2103_pt1 | contig 31634 bp, 57 predicted proteins | sample MGYA00561227_ERZ1370068 | MGnify/ENA primary metagenome ERZ1370068 (study PRJEB38410, sample SAMEA6850437) | metagenome | study: Metagenomic assessment of the ecological functions of the soil: analysis of the soil microbiota associated with the...
TTGAAGATTTGCGCACGCCCGAGGGCGAACCAATACCGCCCAACACGCTAGCTGAGCTGCATCGCGACATGGAGCGCCGGCGGCTCGTCAGTGATCAGATCCGCCAGATCGAGGAGGCTCGCCTGGAGCGTATGGAGCAGGCGCCCGGTGATGGACCACACGCGATGGTCCGACTGATCGCCCGCGTTATTGGTGTTGGTATAGAAACGGCGGACATGCTGGTGCACGAGGTCCTCTCGCGGAAATTGCGGGATCGACGAGCCGTTGCGCGCTATGCTGGTCTCACTGGCGCACCCGACGAGAGCGGCAGCAAACGGCGGGAGAAAGGGCTTGCCAAGGCGGGCAACGCACGAGTACGCGGCGGAATGATTCAGTTGGCTTGGCGCTTTTTGCTCTTTCAGAAGGACAGTGCATTGGCCCAGTGGTATCGGACTCGAACTGAGGGTGGCAGAAACCGCAAAACAATAATCGTAGCTCTGGCGCGCAAATTGCTAATTGCCTTGTGGCGTCTGGTAACCACTGGCGAGGTTCCGGCTGGCGTCGTATTGCGAGCGGCGTGAGGGAGAGGACTTAGAAAGACAAGCTCTCGGAGGCTGACGAGCAGAACATCGTCAGTGTCCGATGACGATCCGAGGTGGCGGTCACCCGAAGCAAGCCATGGTTTTGAAACCGGTTTCGAGAATGGGTCCGCCGCCGAGGAGCTTCGCCGCCGATGCGCATGACTGCATCATGGTCAGGTCGCTACGGACCTACCGAATACAAGGTTGTGGCGCGATGATCCGCGCCCGATGGCAAAGCTCCCCTCTGATCATCGTCCCGACCACAACCAGCGTGGCCGCCGTGCTCGTGCCTGTCAAGGCGCGGCCTGGAAACGACGGAGCGTGCGGCCAGGGCAGAGCGACGGCCGACCTTGACAGGCCCTGTGCGCGTCGGCCTCAACACGTGTGGGTCGGGGCGAAGAAACGGGATTCCAAGTCGAACAAAGAAACTGGAATGGAGGAAGTGGAGAGTGGTGTAAAATATATGCTTGACTTCAAAAGCCCCATACAAGGCTTGCTCAGCGTTCACTCGCGTTGCGGCCTGCACACTCGCGCTGTCACCAATTCGTGACACGCTAATCGAAGGCTTCAGCCGCTTCGTTAGCGTCCGTGATCTGCTCATGTTGCAGAAGCTGGTTCGCGGCGAATGCCGCCATTCTGATCGCGTCCAGTGCGGCTGCGCCTGGTTGGCGGTTGGTGCGGCCGAGGCCCTGAATGGCGGCGTCCGCCTTCCAGCCAGGCTCGAGCAGATAGTGAACGCGCAGCGCGCCGATTCCTGCGCCGACAGCTCGGCGTGATAGCTCCGCCCGGTGCCGCCGGCGTCGGAGAACACGAGGATACGCTTGGCGTCATCCATGAAGGCCGCGGTCTCGGCGAGGTTGGCCGAAGCCGGCGCGGTTCTCGACCAGCAGCCGATCGCCGTCTTGCGGATGATGCGGCGCGAGCGGCCGGTGACTTCCGCGACCATGTCGGTGCCAAACCGCTGGACGATCTGGTCGAGCGCGCCAGGCACCGGCGACAGCGAGGCGAGCTTCTCGATCGAGGCGGTCGCGGCGCGCGACGGCGTCGCGGCTCTCTGACCGGCTGGCCGTCGCGGATAGACAGGCCGCGAGACAAAGGTTGCCCTCGCGAGTCGGTGAAGGGCTCGTAGAGCTGGATCGGGAAGGAGTGGGCGAGATAATCGAGCACATACTCGCGCGGGGTGATGTCGACCTGGACGTCGCCCCATTCCTCGGTCGGGATCTCGGCAGAGCCGGCGTTCCATCAGCGCCTCGCCGGTCGAGACGATCTGGATCACGGCGGCGTGGCCGGCGTCGAGATCGCGCTCGATCGAGCGGATCAGCGACGGCGTCTTCATCGAGGTGATGCAGATGGCCGAAGAAGCGCTGCTTGGCGCTTCGAAGGCGGATCGGGCGGCGGACTTGGCCTGCGCGTTCAGCGTGCCGGTCTCGCCGGTGATGTTGGCGGCCCGCATCGCCGCGTCGAGATTGTTATGGATGATGCGCGAAGGCGCCGGCATAGGCGTCATAGATGCGGATCTGCTCGGGCGTGAGCTGGTGCTCGACGAGCTCGTATTCGATGCCTTCGTAGGACAGCGACCGCGCCGCGTAGAGACCGAGCGCCTTGAGGTCGCGCGCCAGCACCTCCATCGCCGCGACGCCGCCCTCCTCGATCGCCTCGACGAACTCGGCACGCGTGGCGAACGGGAAGTCCTCGCCGCCCCACAGGCCGAGCCGCTGGGCGTAGGCGAGATTGTGGACCGTGGTCGCGCCGGTCGCCGAGACATAGACGATGCGCGCATTCGGCAGAGCGTGCTGGAGGCGCAGGCCCGCGCGGCCCTGCTGCGAAGCGCGCCTGATCGCCGCGTTCGCCCTTGCCGCCGGCGGCGTTCTGCATGGCGTGGCTCTCGTCGAAGATGATGACTCCATCGAAGTCGGCAGCCCAACCATTCGACGATCTGCCTGCACGCGCGAAAGCCTTCTCGTCGCGCGCGTCGGATCGCAGCGTGGCGTAGGTGGTAAATAGGACGCCTCTGCCGCAAGCCGGATCGGCGTGCCCTGGCGGAAGCGCGACAGCGGCGTGACCAGCAGCCGCTCCATGCCGAGCGCCGACCAGTCGCGCTGCGCGTCCTCGATCAGCTTGTCGGATTTGCTGATCCAGACCGCGCGGCGGCGGCCCTTCAGCCAGTTGTCGAGCAGGATGCCGGCGACCTGGCGGCCCTTGCCGGCGCCGGTGCCGTCGCCCAAGAACCAGCCGCGGCGGAAACGAACGGCATTCTCCGCATCGTCGCGCGCGGCCGCCACGACGTCAAAGGTCGCATCGACCGTCCAGGAGCCCGCGAGAAACTCGGAATGCGCCTCGCCGGCATAGATGATGTCTCGAGCTGGGCGTCCGACAGCATGCCATCGGCGACGACATTTGCCGGCAGATGCGGCCGGTAGGACGGCTTGGGCGGTGCGACGGAAGCCATCGCCGCCGATTGCACGAGCTTGGTCGGATGCGGCTGCGCACCCAGAATCCGGATCGACTGCAGCGCATAGGCTTCATACAGCGCATCGCGTGATCTTGCTGCGCATCCGTGGGCGTCCAATCGACCGGCTCGTAGGCGACTTCAGTCGCCACGAGATCAACTGCCGGCGCGACCGCTGCCGGCTGGACGCTGGCCGACGTAGGCGCGGACTGCTCGGGGCGTTGAAGCGCTGGCAATTGGCGGCACCGCCGCCAGTCGGGCTGGCCACGATTGGGCGACGTGGCGGAACGTATTGCAAGACCCAGGCGAGCAAGGTCGGCAGGTCGGGCGCAATGCCGGGGATGCGGGAATGACGCGACGTCGTCGGCCGGCACTCGATCGATAACGGTCAGGCGCGTCTCGATGCTGGTGCCGTGCTTGGTATAGACTGGCGCCGTCAATCGCCGCCGAGAATAGCGACACGGCCCTGTTCCTGCAGACGCTTGAGAGCCGGACCACGGGGGATTGTCGGGCGCGACGTTCGCGCCTGTGATGGTCACGAACGCGTCCGCCCTCGGGAAGACGGGCCAGAGCGGATCCGACGTGCCGTAATGCCGCCTCTCGCATCTGGCGATCGACATGAACTCGCGGCCGAAAATGGCGGATTCATCAGCACCACGCGTCGGCACGATGCCGGCATCGAGGTGGTCGTTGATGTGCGCGGCGTCAAACCGCGTCGTGCAGACGGCGGGAAAGAGCTGCGCTAAGAATGCCGGCACGGCTCTCGGCGAACTCGTTGAGGATGAGGGAAGCGCCGGCCAAGTTCGGCGAGGATGGCAAGGAAGGCCAGTGCCGGCCGATGGTTCCATGAACGACGTCCGCGGGCGTGATCGCGGCAGCGACACTGGCGACAAACGCCAGCCCGATCGGTGTCGAGAACTGCTGGAGCGGATTCACTTTCCTCGGACCGCCGCGTCTGGGTCGGAAGGAGGCCCGTGATCCTCTTCAGCATCGGCAGCATGGCGCGCCGGCGGCGACGCCGCCTTGGCGCGCATCGCGGCGCCGTACCGTCGCAGGAACAGGACGGTCGCGCGCCTCGCAGCGCGTCATAGGCCGTCTTCCAGGTTCCAGGCACCGGTCGCATCGGAGGCGGCAAATGCTGCCTCCATCGCGTTACGCAGAACGGCGGCGTCGATGCGACGTCCTCGTTCGAGATCGGTCGTAAAGCCGTCGCGCAGCCTTCACGACGGCGGAGGCGACAACTGCGGTGGCATCGCATCGGAGGCGGCACGGCGGGCGCCGTCGCGACAAGAGATTCGGTCATGGGAGGAGTCTCTCGGAGAGCGGGAATTGGCTGAACCGCCCGGCGCTCTCCTCGAGACCGCGGCGACTCAAACCCCTCCCGGCCCGACTCTCGCTCTTGAGCCTTCACCAATAAAAATGGGGACCGGCGCTGGACGCCGGCCCCCTTGCTACGACGAATGCGGTAATAGCTGGCGACGAATGGCAGGAAGACGCGCAGGATCAGAGACCGGTTTTCGACCTGGTCCTTCGCCACCTGTCTCGCTGCCGTTAGCCAGGTTGGTGCAGACCGTCCTGATAAGACCGCCCCCTCACCTTCCTCGATCCCACGGCGGTACCGGCATCAGTGAAGAGCGCTGCCCGTACGGCCGCGAAAGACCGCGGCTGCCGTCCTCCCGGACGGCAGCAAGAGGCGCTGAGGCGTCATCAACCGCAGTCGATGCCGGGAGACCTGGTTGGTAAACAGTGGACCTGGAGCCGAGGGACTCGAGCCGCGCAAGGTCGCGCGCAAAGCGTCCGCCCCCTACCGCGCCGCCCCTGTCAACCGTCTCCTGTATGAGAGGAACTCCGAGGTCAACCCGCCTTCCTACTTGCGCGGCGAATTCCTCGAATCGTTCGGCCCCGAGCGCGATGCAGACCGCTGCGCGGCCGCCGGCAGTAGCGGCGAACAGCGGCGAGATGGAATCCGCGTGAAGAGCGACCGTCTCATTCGCGATCCTGAGATTCCGATCGAGCTGCTCGAGTTGGCGACTCAATCCAGAGAGACGGCGCGCCACCGTAGCGGTGTCGCCGACGTCGTCGTCAGAGCCGAGGAAACGATCGAGGCGCTGCTTCCACGAGCCCTGACTTCTGTGGCGTTTCGGACGTTTGGCCGCTTCTGCCCAGCCGCGCGGCCATTTGCTCCGGAGAGATAAACGCCAACTCTGGGTTTCATGGGGGGGTCTCGCTTGAACGCGACTCAAGGCCATCATGTGTGGTGCAAAACAAACCACGTCAGCATTGGCTCTTTCCTGATTGACTCGGATGAGCGAATTGTCTCGACATGCGCGTCGATACAATCCCAGGCTTGGATCAACCTCGGTTCTCGGAAATCCGTGACGGCAGCTGCCGCGCTCGACAGCGCCCAGGAAGTTTTCGACTTGAGCATTGAATGCCGCTCGGCTCTTCCAGATTGATCGCGTGGCCGGTATTGGGACAGATCCATGAGACCAGCGTTGGGAAGCAGCGGATTTGAGCATCAGGTTGGTCTCAAGGCAGTGGACATCCTCGTCACCCACGGCGAGCAATACCGGAACCACCATCCCCGACAATTGATCGCGCAAGTCATGCAATGATGGCCGCAAGGCCTTGGCAGCGTGCGCATCGTGCTTCGACATACCCTGCGCCGAATGTTGACGCAGAGCGGACCACGAATTCGCGCCAGCTCGTCCGGTCCTTGTATTTCAATTGGATGCGGGCCGGACCGCGCGCACATCCTCTCGGCCATCCCTACCATTCCGTGATCGATGAAAACCCGCGCGAGAACCGACGTTTCCCTCAACCAGGCGTCACGCTGGGAGGGGTGGGAGCCGGATCCCACGCTTGCTGCGATCAATCGCGCTGGCTATTTCCGGATACCGCAACCCAAACTGCAGGGCGGCATATCCGCCCATGCTCAAGCCTACCACATGGGGGCGCGTTCGATCGCAAGCCCCCGCATCAAAGTGCGCGATGTCGTCCACCGCGAACCCGCAGCGTTGATAGAGCGGCATCTCCGGGGACATCGCTGGGTGGGTAGCCTCAGGCATTATAGGCGATGCAACGGTAGCCGCGGGAAAATAGCGCATCTGGGCTTCCCATCCACGGGATGTCCGATGCGAATTCGTGGATGAAGATGATCGGATAACCGTAGCCACTCTCTCAAAATAGAGTTTTGCTCCGGTAGCATCGACATATGGCATCGCTTTCTTCCCCTCCCCGAGTGACGCGTTCGGGTGTAGAGACAGAAAATTAGATCGAGTTGCAATCGGTCCGACCTGGTGATCGCACCATTGCGTAGCATGGCGCGGAATTACCGGGGTCCAGACAAAACGCCCGCGATATGCTCGCCTCCGCGGCGGCGCGCGGGGTGGCCTCCATCATGCAGCCAAATACTTATTGACGTAGGCGTCCACACCTTAACGACCGGCTGACACGGAATCGTTTCGGTAATGGACGCTTTCGCACCCTCGCCGCGGCTTGCCCATCGCCCCGTTGTCCAGCCAACGAGTGTTCACGGAAAGCTCGACCGGGTTCGAGCGCGGATCACTTTCGCCGGATGCATCTGCGGGCGTCCTGAAGGTTTACAGCTAAGGGCGAAAGGATGTAGCCGAAAGTGGGATACGAACTGAGATACAAACTGGGATACACCAGCACGCTCGTAGTCAAATGTGCCAATGATAACAATGCAATGGTTTGTAGTTGTTTGCGCACCGCCCGCACCAATGGCCGATCGAAAACCGGGTGCGCATCGGAAATCACTTTCACGCCCCATCTCGAACAAATCACCATCGCATCCGCCTTGACCTCCGACGCCCCTCCCCCGACAACCCCGGCGCGCCGCTGGAGCGGCGCGGCTGCGGCGATCGCCGCTTTCACCTCGTTGGCAAGACTGGGGCGGCGGCATCGGTTGAGCGCCTGCCATGCCGTCGCCATTGCATGGTCAGCTGACCACTTCCTCGATATTGTTTCATTATTGCGACGGATAGGTGCGAATTGAGGGGCGACCATGTACCGGGACCGGCTTCAAGCTGCTTTTGACGCGTTGCAATTTGACCAGCCGTTCCGAGTCATTCTTCCAGACGGCAGCACAGCGACTCACGGCCAGGGACCACCCGCCTTCACGATCCACATCAAGACCAACCGGCGCCGCGCGCGACATCATCATCAAGTCCTCGCTCGGCTTCGGCGAAGCCTATACGCGCGGCGAGGTCGACGTCGAAGGCGATCTGCAAGCCGTAGCGCTGATGAGCTATGAGCTGCAGGAGCGCCTGCTCAAGGGCTCGCTGTGGGAGCGCGCGCGCTACATGCTCGGCTTCTTTGCGCGACGCAATACGCTCTCCGGCTCGAAGAAGAACATCGCCGCGCATTACGACCTCGCCAACGGCTTCTATCAGCTCTGGCTCGATGCCGAGATGCAGTACACCTGCGCCTATTTCAACCGGCCGACCGACACGCTGGAGGATGCGCAGACCCAAAGATGGATCTGGTATGCCGCAAGCTGAGCCTGCAACCGGGCGAGCTGGTGGTCGAAGCGGGCTGCGGCTGGGGCGGGCTTGCCTTGCACATGGTCCGCAACTACGGCGTTCGGGTCAAATCGTTCAATATTTCCCAGCAGCAAATCGCGTTCGCGCGAGAGCGCGCGCGCAGCGGCTGGGTATCGGCAGCGATCGCATCGAGTACGTGCACGACGACTACCGCAACATCCCAAACCACGTAAAATCGTGTGACAAGTTCGCCTCGATCTGCATGCTCGAGCACGTCGGGCGCGAGAGCTATGCGAGCTTCCACCACCTCGTCGCCAAGGTGCTGCGCAAGCCGGGGACTCGCGATGCTGCAGTTCATCAGCCGCGCCAACCCGTCGCCGATATCCAATCCGTGGCTCGAGAAGTACGTGTTTCCCGGATATTACAATCCGTCCCTCGGCGAGATCCTCAGGCCGATCGAACGCGACCATCGGCAGCTTCACCTCGTTGACGTCGAGAACATGCGCTATCACTACGCGCTGACGCTGCGCCACTGGCTGGAACGGTTCGAGCGGAATGCCGACAGGATCCGCGCGCAATGGGAGCGAGGAAGTCCTCCGCACCTTCCGGCTCTACCTCAACGGCGGGCTTCGCGGACTTCGCGCATGGCGCCGGTACGTTGGTATATCAGGTGCTGCTCTCGCACGGCTTCGACAACAGCGCCCCGCTGACCCGCCACCATCATTACGCGGCCATCGAAGCCGCCGAGACGAGCCCGGCGCTGGAGCCGGCATAGGACTTGCGCAGTGTCCGCCCGCTACGTGGCGCTGGTCGCCGATCTGCTCGCACAAGCCGACATCCGGATCGACGGGCCGCGACCGTGGGACATCGCCGTGCGCGATCCGCGCTTTTACAAGCGCGCGCTCGCCGGCGGCGCGATCGGACTCGGGAGATCCTTTATGGACGGATGGTGGGACTACGCCGGCCCTCGACCAGGCGATCACGCGCATGCTCGACGCCGACCTGCGCGCCAGGCTCAAATTGTCGCCGCTTCATGCTCGCCGACGCGATCGCCGAGCACCTCCTAACCTCCCCTATGTATGGCCGGGCCTCCGGCCGTTCCTGTCGCGCTTCAAGAGCTATCAGGCGACCGCCGAGACACATTACGAGGTCGGCAACGATTTCTACCGCATGCTGCTCGGCAAGCACTATGATCTACAGCTGCACCTGCTGGGACGGCGCGACGACGCTGGACGAGTCGGAGGACGCCAAGCTTGAAATGTCATGCCGCAAGCTCGCGCTCGCACCAGGCCAGCGATTGCTCGAAATCGGCTGCGGCTGGGGCGGCTTTAGCGAAATACGCCACCGAGAACTACGGCGTCTCGGTGGTCGGCGTCACCATCAGCGCGGAGCAGCGCGAACTCGCGGTCGAGCGCTGCCGGGGCCTGCCGGTGGAGATCCGGCTGCGGACTATCGCGAGATCAGGGTCAGTTCGACCGCGTCGCCTCATTCCGGCATGTTCGAGCATGTGGGCCGGCAGAACTACGACACCTACTTCAGGATCGTCCATGATTGCCCTGACCGAGGACGGAATTTTTCTTCTCGAGACGATCGGCGACAATGTCTCGAACTCGGACTGCAATCCGTGGTTTCAGAAGTACACTCTTCTCGGCGCCGACCTCGATGTTCCCCTCGATCAAGGAGATCGCCGCAGCGGTGGAGAACCGGTTCGTCGTGGAGGATTGGCACAATTTTGGCGCGCGACTATGCGCCGACGCTGCGCGCCTGGCACGCGAACCTCGCAGCGCACCGGGATCGGATCGTCACCGAATACGGCGAGCGGCTCTATCGGATGTGGGTTTTCTATCTCCTGAGCTGCGCCGGGGCGTTCGCGGCGCGCAGCTATCCAGAACTGGCAGATCGTCCTCGCCAAGCGCGGCATTCCGGCGGGATTCCGCCAACTGCGGTCGTGGTTACCTAGAGCGGGCTGACCTTTCTTCGAATCGTCATCCCGCTCTATATTTTTGTTTGAGCATGATCTTTTCGGAAAACCGGTACCCACCCCGCATCAAGTGCGGGGCAAGCTTTTCCGGATCGTGCTCTAGCCGCCTCGTCTCGCCGACCGGCCGGCCAGGGGTAACGGCCCGGACGCGATCAGCCGAATGGTTCTCAATTGCTCTGCTTAAAATTGTCTGGCTGATCTGTGTAGACCAGAAGTGATCTGGCCGCACAGTCGGAACCGCGCAGATGATAGAGAATGGACATGGCCTCAGATGGACACTGGACCCTAGCCCGGGTGCTAACCTCCATGCTTTGGTGATGATGGGGTAACTGACGTGTTCGGTGCTCGTTTGGTTGAGGAGCGGGTGGAGAGACGGTTGGCAGCCGTGCTCGTGGCGGATGTCGTCGGGCTATACAGCCGGCTGGTGGGCGTCGACGACGAGGGCACCGCTGCCAGGGTCGAAAGCTCATCACGCAAAACCGCTTATCGACCCGAAAATCGCCGAGCACCGCGGCCGCATCGTCAAGAATACCGGCGATGGTGCGTTGGTCGAGTTTGCCAGCGCCGTGGATGCAGCACGATGCGCGGTCGAGATCCAGCGCGACATGTCCGACCAAAACGCCGACCTGCCACCGGACGGGAAAATCGAATTTCGGATCGGTATTCATATCGGCGACATCATCAGCGATGAGAATGATATTTTCGGCGATGGCGTTAACATTGCGGTGCGACTCGAAGGAATTGCGCCCGCGGGAGGCGTCTGCATCTTATCTGACTGACGCGCACAGCAGGTGCGCGGTAAAGTTGATTTTGCCTGCGAGGATATGGGTCTGGCAGACCCTGAAAAATATCGCAGAACCCGTGCACGTCTGGCGAATGCGATTTGGAAGTGGCGAAACGTCAGCGCTATCGACGAATACATCCGCAGGGACCGGCCGAAGTTCTCGTCCTCCCTGACAGGCCTTCGATCGCCGTATTGCCGTTCCAGAATATGAGCGGTGATGCGGAACAGGAATATTTTGCCGACGGCATTGTCGGAAGAGACATCATTACCGCATTGTCGCGCTTCAAATCGCTGTTCGTCATCGCTCGTAATTCGAGTTTCACCTACAAGGGCAAAGCCGTCGACATCAAGCAGGTCGGACGCGAACTGGGTGTCCGTTATGTGCTCGAGGGCAGCGTGCGCAAGGCGGCAGGAAGAGTCCGCATTACCGGACAGTTGATCGACGCCGCGACCGGCGCGCATCTGTGGGCGGAACGATTCGACGGATCGCTTGAAGATATTTTGGATTGCAGGACCAGGTGACGGCGAGCGTTGTCGGTGCGGTTGCGCCCAAACTTGAAGCAGCCGAGATCGAGCGTACCCATCGCAAGCCAACAGAGATGCTCGACGCTTATGATTATTATCTGCGCGGTCTGGCAATGGTTTCGCGGTATTCGAAAACCACAAACAAAAAGGCATTTGAGTTTTTCGTCAACGCGATCGAACTCGACCCGGTATATGCATCCGCCTATGCCATGGCCACGCGGTGCCATCAACCTGAGGGCGCAAAATGGCTGGCTGACAAACCCGAGCGGGAAATTTCCGAAGGATTGCGGTTGGCGCGCCGGGCGGTCGAACTTAGGAAGAGACGATCCGCTGGTGCTGGCCGTGGGAGGATATGTGATCGCTTTCTCGGTCACGATCTCGACAGCGGCGCTACCATATATTGCGCGTTCGTTATCGCTCAACGCCAACGGTGCGTTGACGTGGCTTTCATAGCGGTGCGACCCACATATTGCTGGGGGAGCATGAATTGGGAATCGAGCACGTGTTGCGGGCGCAGCGCCTGAGCCCTCTCGATCCGACACAGCCTCAGTTCATGGCTGTGATTTCTCTTGGTCACTTTTGCCTCGGCCGGTTTGAAGAAGCCTCACAATGGGCGGGAAACGCCGTTCGAGAACAGCCCAACCTGCTTTCCCCACTACTCATTCTCGCGGCCAGCGCCGCACAAATCGGGACGGCTTGAGGAAGCCCAACGACTCGTTCCACAGATCCTTGCCCTCAGCCACTGCCTACCGCTTGTCCCGAATCAAGGAACGGGTTCCATTTCGCAGACCGCAAGATTTCGCGCTTTATGCAGAGGGCTTGCGAGCTCGCGGGTCTCCCAAATAATGCGATGGCGGTCGTCGCCGCCTCCGAGGTTACGGCGGACACCGCTTGAAGCCTTGCCGGTAATCCCGCATGCGGGGAATAGCGAGCTAATCTCCTGCAGGAGGTGCGGAGAGTGGCTGCATATATCCATGAAGTTCTGATTCACACCCTGGATGGCCCAACTTTCGGTGGGACCAGGGCGGGGCTCATCAACAACGGCAGCCGTCCGGCTGCGGAAGTAGCCATGCGTGTCCGGTACCCGAAATGTCACCCCATCTGTCTCAGGCCGCTCACGCATCGGAGAATCATTTCCCATGGCCTCCATCAGAAAAATCACTACCGCACCCATCTCACCTTCGACGCCCTCGCCGCCGGCGAAGCGCGGGGCGCCGCTGGTGCTGCTGCTGCACGGCTTTGCGGAGATCGATGCATTGCTGGCGCGCGCCAGGTCGCGGCGCTCGGCGGCCGCGGGCTATCGCGCGGTGGCGCCGAGCCAGCGCGGTTATTCGCCGGGCGCGCGGCCGGACGTCGCGCGACATCTGCGAATTATCATATCGACCGGCTGATGGACGATGCGATGGCGATCGTCGGCCGCGTCGGGTTATGGCGACGCGCCGCTTTCATCTCGTCGGCCACGACTGGGGCGGCAGCATCGCCTGGGCGCCTTGCCGATCGCTTTCCGAGCGGCTGGCCTCGCTCACCGTGCTGTCGCGGCCGCATCCCGAACGCCTTCAATCGGGCGCTGCAAATGCCCGATGGCGATCAGGCGCAGCGCTCGCGGCACCACAAGGCCTTTCTCGAACCCGGTGCCGCCGATCATGCTGCTGGCCGACAACGCCGAAATGGCTGCGCGAGCGTCTGGCCGCGGCCGGCGTTCCCGCCGACGCGATCGAGGAGCATCTTTCCGTGCTCGGCAACAAGGAGGCGATGGAAGCGGCGCTGGCCTGGTATCGCGCGCGCGGCGCGATCCGCGAGCCGCTCGGCCCGATCCGCGTGCCGACGCTCTACATCTGGGGCGATGCCGACGACACCGTCGGGCGGCATGGCCGCCGAGGGCACGGTTGATTTCATCGCCGCGCCCTATCGCTTCGAGGTTCTGCCCGGCGTCGGCCATTTCGCCGCCGACCAGGCGCCGGACCGCGTCAACGAATTATTGCTGCAGCACGTTGCGGCGCTATCCGGTGTGACGGATCTACAGGCGCCGGCCTGCCCGAAAATGTTGTCCTGCAGCAATTGGAGCAAGACGACATGACCAGCGAAATTGGCTCGGATCAAGCGCGCCGCACCCGGACGCAAACCGCTCCAGGATTTGCGTTCAGCCACGCGAACGCATCCCAGCAAGGCGGCCCGCCGTTGAACGACGGGCCGGGAACTGCTTCGCAGCAACCATTGCTGATTGCGTCCGCTCGCACGCGCCCTCGCCTATCCACTCCGGCATCTTGTCGATATTCCAGAAGATCGGCGTCGCCGGACCGTCGAGCACGCCGGAGAGCGACTTGCCGCCAGCGCGCTCGGCGCGAGATACTGCCCGAGCGGGATGTAGATCACCTGCTCATAGGCTTCCCTTCTGGATGTCGGCGGCGATCTTCTTCTGCTCCTCCGGTGACGACGAGCGCGCGAACTGCGTCTTGCAGCTGCTTCGATCTTGGCGTCTTCCGCCCAGCCGAACCAGCCGCCATTCTTGCCGCGGCCGCCGATCGAGAAGTTGGCGATCGGGATTCACCACGTCGGCGGCGACCCAGTTGGTGAAGAACATGTTCCAGCCGCCCTCCTTCGGCGGCTTCTGGCTGGCGCGGCGGGTCGACCACGGTCTGCCAGTCGGTGGCCTGCACATCGACCTTGAAGCCGGCTTCGCGCAGCAATTGCGCGGCGACGATCGGCTGCGCCTTCAGCGTCACGACGTCGCCGGGCGCCATGATCACGACCGGCGTGCCGTCATAGCCGGATTCGGCGAGCAGCTTCTTCGCTTCCGCCATGCCGTTGCCCTTGACCAGGGATCTCCGAGCCGTCCTCGGTCGCGAGCGGCGTGCCGCAGACGAAAACCGCGCCGCAGATCTTGTAATATTCGGGATTGCCGACCAGCGCATCCAGCACGTCCTTCTGGTTCATCGCCAGGAAGGCGGCGCGGCGAACCTTGACGTTATCGAAGGGCGGATAGAAGGAAGTTCATTCGCCCGAGCGTCTGGAAGCCGAGCTTGTTCAGGGCTTCGACCTTCAGATCCTTGTTGCCTGCCAGCACCGGCAGCAAGATCGAACGGACAGGTTTTCCATGAAGTCGATATCGCCGGACTGCAGCGCGTTCACCGCGGTCTGCGCATCCGGCATCGTGATCCATTCGACGCGATCGACCTTCACCACCTTGCCGCCCGAGGTCCAGCTCGCCGGCTCCTTGCGCGGCACGTAGTCGGTGTTCTTTCTCATAGACCGCCTTCACGCCGGGCTGGAATTCGGCCTGCACGAACTTGAACGGACCGGATCCGATCTGCTCCGTGATCTGCTGGCCGGCCGGCGTTTCCGCCAGCCGCTTCGGCATCATGAACGGCACACAGGACGACGGCTTTCCGATCGATTCCAGCACCAGGCCGTAGGGCTCTTTCAGTTTCAGCGTGATGGTCTTGGCGTCGGTCGGCCTCGATGCTGGCGGTGAAGTCCATCAGCTTCTGGCCCATGCCGTCGCTCTTGCCCCAGCGCTTCAGCGAGGCCACGCAATCTCTCCGCCGTGACCGGCGCGCCGTCATGCCACTTCAGGCCGTCGCGCAGCGTGAAGGTGTAGGTCAGCTTGTCGTCGGAGACTTTCAAGTCCGCCATCTGCGGCTGGATCTTGAAATTGGAATCCGGTCGCCAGCAGCGTGTCATAGACCATGTAGCCGTGATCGCGCGTGATGTAGGCGGTGGTGATGACCGGGATCGATCACGCGCAGATCGGAATGCATCACCGCGGTGATGGTCTTGCCGGCGGCCATCGGCCTGCGACGTCAGCGCAGCGCAGCGCGAGCAGCCGACAGCGACGACGCCGACGCTATCGTGGGACGTTTCCAGCGCGAGATGTGGAACATTCTGATCTCTCCTGACGTGAAACTGGTCAAAACCCGATGATTCAGTTATGCATGCGGTTCGTTATTTAGGCGAACTAACACGCTGTAAATCTTGGATATTCGAGACTTGCATCAAGCGCGTGCGGCGTCAATCGCGGTTTTGGTCGAGATCAGACCGCGTGCGAACGCATGCGGTGCGGCCACGCGCATGTTTCGACTTTACAAATCCGCTGCCGATCATTTTCATACGCCGTCCGCGCGGCACTGATGTCAGCCCGCCGAAACCAGAGAGAGACATCCATGAACCCCGCCAATCTTCCGTTTGATTCCGAGGCCATGCTGCAGGGCTGCGCGGCTGGGTGGAATGCGAAAGCCCGACCTGGGACGCAGGCGCGGTCGAGCGCATGCTCGACATTGCCGCGCGCGAGATGGCGATCATGGGTGCGACGATCGAGCGCATCGCCGGACGGCAGGGTTTTGCCGGCTGCGTCCGCGCGCGCTTTCCGCATCCCAAGCAGGGCGAGCCCGGCATCCTGATCGCCGGCCATCTCGACACCGTCCATCCCGTCGGCACGCATCGAGAAGCTGCAATGGCGGCGCGAAGGCAACAAATGCTTCGGCCCCGGCATCTTCGACATGAAGGGCGGCAACTACCTCACGCTGGAAGCGATCCGGCAACTGGCGCGCGCCGCGTTCACGACGCCGCTGCCGATCACGGTGCTGTTCACGCCGGACGAGGAAGTCGGCACGCCCTCGACCCGCGACATCATCGAGGCGGAGGCCGCGCGCAACAAATACGTGCTGGTGCCGGAGCCCGGCCGGCCGAACAACGGCGTCGTCACCGGACGTTACGCGATCGCGCGCTTCAATCTCGAAGCCGATCGGCAAGCCGAGCCATGCCGGCGCCACGCTGTCCTCGGGCCGTTCGGCGATCCGCGAGATGGCGCGCCAGATCATCGCCATCGACGGCATGACGACGGAGGATTGCACCTTCTCGGTCGGCATCGTGCATGGCGGCCAATGGGTCAATTGCGTCGCCACCACCTGCACCGGCGAGGCGCTCAGCATGGCCAAGCGCCAGGCCGATCTCGACCGCGGCGTCGAGCGCGATGCTGGCGCTGTCGGGCACCGCCAACGACGTGACGTTCAAGGTGACGCGCGGCGTGACCCGCCCGGTGTGGGAGCCGGACGCCGGCACCATGGCGCTGTATGAAAAGGCGCGCGGCATCGCCAGGCAGATGGGCCTCGAGCTGCCCGCACGGCAGCGCCGGCGGCGGCTCCGACGGCAATTTTACCGGCGCGATGGGCATCCCGACGCTCGACGGCCTCGGCGTCCGCGGCGCCGACGCGCATACGCTGCAACGAACATATCGAGGTCGACAGCCTGGCCGAGCGCGGCCGGCTGATGGCGGGACTGCTGGCGACGCTGGAGTGAGGGAGTCGAATCGTCATGCCGGAGCGACAGCCGGAGCATCGATCCGCGGCATGACGCCAGATTACGTCTTCGCTGCATCCGGCTACGACAGCGTCGATCGGATACCTGCATCGCGAAAACGCCGGCCCTGATGGCACGGGACTTGCTGAATGCTACGCTGGTGGCACGTCCAAGGACCGACGTCACCCGATTGGCCCACAATCAACGGATCAAGATGCTCGGATATCTGCTTCGCCGCATCCTCGCCGCCATTCCCGTGATGGGCGTGGTGGCGCTGTTTGTGTTTCTGCTGCTGCGGCTGACGCCCGGCGATCCCGCCGCGATCCTGGCCGGCGACAATGCGACGCCCGAGCAGCTCGAGCGCATCCGCACCTCGCTCGGCCTCAACGAGCCGCTCTACGCCCAGTTCTTCACCTGGATCGGCAAGCTGCTGCATGGCGATCTCGGCGTGTCCCTGATCTCGAACGTGCCGGTGCTGAAGATGATCAGCCACGCGCGTCGAGCCGTCGATCTCGATCGCGCTGTCCACCATCATCCTCTCGCATCCTGGTCGCGGTGCCGCTCGGCGTGATCGCGGCGTGGAAACACGGCACCTGGATCGACCGCTTCGTGATGGGATTGTCGGTGGTCGGCTTCTCCGTCCCGGTGTTCGTGATCGGCTATGTGCTGATCCAGATCTTTGCGATCGATCTGCGCTGGGTGCCGGTGCAGGGCTTCCGCAGCATCACGGCGGGCTTCGGCCCGTTCTTCGAGCGCATCATCCTGCCGACCTGCACGCTGTCCTTTATCTATGTCGCGCTGATCGCGCGCATGACGCGCGCGGCGATGCTGGACGTGCTCGGCGAGGATTATGTGCGCACCGCGCGCGCCAAAGGCATCAGCGAGACCGGCGTGCTGCTGCGCCATGCGCTGCGCAACGCCGCCGTGCCCGTCATCACCGTGATCGGCACCGGTTTCGCGCTGCTGATTTCCGGCGTCGTCGTCACCGAGAGCGTGTTCAACCTGCCCGGCATCGGCCGCCTCACCGTCGATGCCGTGCTGGCGCGCGACTATCCGGTGATCCAGGCGATGATCCTTCTGACGTCGGGCATCTATGTCACGGTCAATCTCCTGATCGACGTCGCCTACACCCTGCTCGATCCCAGAATTCGTTATTGAGGCCCGGTACTGATGGCGATCGAAACCCTCCCCGAGCCGTCGATCCCGATCACCACGCCGTTCCGGCCGAGGCTCGGATTTCTGACGGCGACGCCGATCATCGCGGTCGGCGACGATCTGCCTCGCGCTGATCATCGCTGATGGCGATCCTGGCGCCGCTGCTGGCGCCGCACGATCCGCAGCTAGCTGGCGCCGGCGCAGCGGCTGAAGACCGTCGCAGCGCGCAGTTCCTGCTCGGCACCGACGGCTACGGCCGCGACGTGCTGTCGCGGATCATCTATGGCGGACGGATCTCGCTGCTGATCGGACTTGGCGCTGCCGTGTTCTCGATCGGCATCGGGCTTCGTGATCGGCCTCGTCTCCGGCTTCTTCAAATGGGTCGACGCCGTGATGATGCGGGTGATGGACGGCTTGATGGCGATCCCGAGCATCCTGCTCGCGATTGCCGTGGTCTCGCTGTCGGGCGCCGAGCCTGATGACGGTGCTGGTCGCGATCACCATCCCGAAATTCCGCGGGTGGCGCGGCTGGTGCGCTCGGTGGTGCTGTCGGCGCGCGAGGAGCCTTATGTCGAAGCCGCGATCTCGGTCGGCTCCAGCCTGCCCAAGATCATGTGGCGGCATCTGATGCCGAACACGATCGCGCCGCTGATCGTGCAAGGCACCTACGTCTGCGCTTCCGCCGTTCTCACCGAAGCGATCCTGTCGTTCCTCGGCGCCGGCATCTAGCCCGGAGACGCCGACCTGGGGCAACATCATGGCCGAGGGCCGCGCCTATTTTCAGATCAAGCCGTCGCTGATCTTCTGGCCGGGCCTGCTGCTGTCGATCGCCATCCTCAGCGTCAATCTGATCGGCGACGCCGCGCGCGACGCGCTCGATCCCGCGCATGAAACAGCGGGAGGGCGGCAAGTGACGGCTTCAACGCGTTTGAAGCCGTCATTCCGAGGCGATGCGAAGCACCAGACCCGGCATCTCGGAATCCGGCGTTTGGCGCTGACGCACCATCGCCCCGGAATGACGGACGTCCAATCTCGTCGCTGCCTGCTCGCAATGACGGCTAGAAAGACGTACATGACCAACAACGTCGTCCTCGACATCAACGACCTCGTCGTCGGCCTCGGCAAGAAGCCCGGCGGCGCACGCATCATCGACGGCGTCTCGCTGCAGGTGCACGAAGGCGAGACGCTGTGCGTGGTCGGCGAAAGCGGATCGGGCAAATCGGTGACCTCGCTGACCGTGATGGGACTGTTGCAGAAGGGCTGCGCTGGTGCCGTCCGGCGGCAGCGTCAAGCTGGTCGGCGAGGAACTGCTCGACCGCCAGCGACCGGCGCCTGCGGCAGTTGCGCGCCACCACCATGGCGATGATCTTTCAGGAGCCGATGACGGCGCTCAATCCGGTGGTCCCGGTCGGCCGCCAGATCGACGAGGTGCTGCGCGTCCACACCGATCTCGACGCCCGCGCGCGGCGCCAGAAGATTCTGGCGATGATGGAGCAGGTGCGGCTGCCCGATGTCGAGCGCATCTTTGCCTCCTACCCGCACCGGCTGTCGGGCGGGCAGCGCCAGCGCATCATGATCGCGATGGCGCTGGTGCTCGAGCCAAAACTGCTGATCGCGGACGAGCCGACCACGGCGCTCGACGTCACCACGCAAAAGCAGATCCTCACGCTGATCCGCGACCTGCAGCGCGATCACGGCACCGCGCGTGCTGTTCATCACCCATGACATGGGCGTGGTCGCGGAGATTGCCGACCGCGTCGCGGTGATGCGCCACGGCACGGCTGGTCGAGACCGGCACGCTCGACAGCATCCTGCGCACAGCCGATCGATGGAATATACCCGCAACCTGCTCTCGTGCCGTGCCGAGCCTGGTGCCGCGGGCGCCGCGCGCGAAACCACGCGAGCCGGTGGTGCTGGAAACCAACGAGACTCGGCAAGGTCTATCGCGAGCGCTCGTTCTTCGGCAAAGCCCGCGAAGTCGCCGCCGCCAAGGACGTCACGCTCACCTTGCGCAAGGGCCGCACGCTCGGCATCGTCGGCGAAAGCGGCTCCGGCAAATCGACGGTGGCGCGCTGCATCGTCCGCCTGATCGATCCGACCTCCGGCGGCGTGCGCCTGGCCGGCCGCGAAATCTCCGAACTGTCGCGGCCGGCTGCTGCAGCCGCACCGCAAGCGAATCCAGATCATCTTCAGGACCCCTACCGTCTCGCTCAATCCGCGCATCACCGTCGGCGAGACCATCGCGGAAGGGCCGATCAATTACGGCATGCCGCGCGACGGAGGCGCTGGCAAAGGCGCGCGACCTGCTCGAACTGGTCGATCTGCCGCCCGATGCGATCTCGCGCTATCCGCACCAGTTCTCCGGCGGCCAGCGCGCAGCGCCATCGCGATCGCGCGCGCGCTGGCGCTCGACCCGACGTTCTGGTCGCGGACGAGGCGGTTTCCGCGCTCGACGTCTCGGTGCAGGCGCAGGTGCTCGAACTGCTCGACGAAATCCAGACCACGGCTCGGCATCGCGCTGCTGTTCATCACCCACGATCTGCGCGTCGCGGCGCAAATCTGCGACGACGTCGCCGTGATGCAACATGGCCGGATCGTGGAACAGGGACCGGCAGCGCAGGTGCTGACCCATCCGCAGCAGGCCTATACCCGCGCGCTGCTCGACGCCGCCCCGGACGCGGCTGGGATTTCGCCAAATTTCCGGCCGGTTGTGGCGGCGGCGTAAAGGCTCTTTCGTCATTGCCGGAGCGACAGCGCAGCATCCGAACATCGCAATGCGGTCATGCGACTTGCTTCGCCGTAAGCTAATGCCGGTGATCACGCGGCATGCAAAACGGGATTGCTTCGCAGCTTGCGCTTGCCGCAATGACGAGCTTAACGTCCCGCACACGAAAACACTGGCTGAGACTGAATTGATGACCCGCATCGCCGTTGGCGGCTTCCTGCACGAGACCAACACTTTCGCGCCGACCAAGGCGACCTATGACGATTTCGTGCATGGCGGCGGCTGGCCGTCGATGGCGCACGGGCGCCGACGTGCTCGAGGTCATGCGCAAGCATCAATGTCGGGCTCGCGGGCTTCGTCGAGGCGGCCGAAGCCAATGGCTGGGAGCTGGTGCCGACGATCTCCTGCGGCGCCAGCCCATCGGCCCATGTGACCAAGGATGCGTTACGAGCGCATCGTCACGGAGATGATCGACGGCATCGCGGCCGCCGGCCCGCTCGATGCGGTCTATCTCGATCTGCACGGCGCGATGGTGACCGAACATCTCGACGACGGCGAAGGCGAAATTCTGGCGCGCGTGCGCAAGGTGATCGGCAAGGATCTGCCGCTGGTCGTCAGCCTCGATCTGCACGCCAATGTGACGCCTGAAATGGTGGAGCATGCGGACGCGCTGATTGCCTACCGCACCTATCCTCACGTCGACATGGCCGATACCGGCCGCGCCTCCGCAAAGCATCTCGCGCTGATGCTGAAGACGCAAGGCAGCGCTTCGCAAAAGCGTTCCGGCAATTGCCGTTCCTGATTCCGATCAGCTGGCAATGCACCAACGACCAGCCGACCAAGGGCATCTATCAAAAGCTTGCGGCGCTGGAGAGCGAGGCCGTGCCGACGCTGTCGTTCGCGCCGGGTTTTCCGGCGGCCGATTTCGCCATTGCGGGCCGAGCGTCTTCGCCTATGGCAGGACGCAGGCCGATGCCGACGCGCCGCAGCGGACAAGCTGGCCGCGCTGATCGAAAGCCATGAGGACGATTTCGACGGCCGCATCTATTCGCCCGACGAAGGCGTGCGCCACGCGATGGAACTGGCGAAGACCGCGCAGCAAGCCGATCATCATCGCCGACACCCAGGACAATCCCGGCGCCGGCGGCGATTCCGACACCACGGGCATGCTGCGCGCGCTGGTCCGCAACAACGCGACCCGCGCCGCCACCGGCGTGATCTACGATCCGCAATCGGCCAAGAGCCGCGCATGCAGGCCGGCGTCGGCGCCACCGTGACGCTGGCGCTCGGCGGCAAGTCCGGCATTCCGGGCGACGCGCCGTACAAGGAAACCTTCGTCGTCGAGAAACTGTCCGACGGAAAGTTCGTCGCGCCCGGCCCCTATTACGGCGGCCGCGACATGGACATGGGGCCCGTCGGCCTGCCTGCGCATCGGCGACGTCCGGGTGGTCGTCGAGTTCGCACAAGGCGCAGCTCGCCGATCAGTCGATGTACCGCTATGTCGGCATCGAGCCGACCGAGCAGGCGATCCTGGTCAACAAGAGCTCGGTGCATTTCCGCGCCGATTTCGAACCGATCGCCGAAAAGCTGCTGATCTGCGCCGCGCCCGGCGCGATGCCCGCCGACACCGCCGCATTGCCCTGGACGCGGCTGCGTCCGGGCATCCGCATCAAGCCGAACGGCCCTGCCTTCACGCCCACAACCAAATCACGTTCAACTCTTCAGTAACGGGATAACAGACATGCCCACTATCGACCGCATCGACGGCTATGCCGAAGAACTCACCGCGATCCGCCGGGATCTGCACGCCCATCCCGAGATCGGCTTCGAGGAAGTGCGCACGTCCGGCATCGTCGCCGACAAGCTGAAGGGATGGGGCATCGAGGTGCATCGCGGCCTCGGCGGCACCGGCGTGGTCGGCGTGCTCAAGGGCAAGGGCAGCGGCGGCAAGCGCATCGGCCTGCGCGCCGACATGGACGCGCTGCCGATGGAGGAGAACACCAACCTGAAATGGCGCTCGACCATTCCCGGCCGCTTCCACGGCTGCGGCCATGACGGCCACACCACCATGCTGCTCGGCACCGCGCGCTATCTCGCCGAGACCAGGAATTTCGACGGCACCGTGCATTTCATCTTCCAGCCGGCCGAAGAAGGCCTCGGCGGCGCCCGCGCCATGATCAAGGACGGGCTGTTCGAGAAATTTCCCTGCGACGAGGTCTACGGGCTGCACAACGCGCCCGATCTGAACCATGGCGAGATCGCGATCCTGCCGGGCCCCGCGATGGCCGGCGCCGACTTCTTCGACATCACCATCCACGGCTATGGCGCGCACGGCGCGATGCCGGAACGCTCGAAGGATCGCGGTCGTGATCGCGACGACGCTCGGCGCAGGCGCTGCAGACCATCGTCAGCCGCAACGTCGATCCGCTGAAGGCGGCGGTGCTGTCGATCACCCAGATCCATGCCGGCTCCGCCTACAACGTCATTCCCGGCGAGGCCAAGCTCTGCGGCACCGTGCGCGCATTTTCCGACGAGGTGCGCGCGCTGATCCGCGAGCGGATGCGCGCGATCTGCGCCGGCATCGCCGCGACGCTTCCAGGTCGAGATCATCGTCGACATCCGCGACACTTTCAGCGTGCTGGTCAACCAGGAAGAGCAGTCACGGGTGGTCGACGAAGTGGCGCGCACCGTGGTCGATCCGGCCAAGGTCTTCACGCGTGCGCAGCCGAAGATGGGCAGCGAGGATTTCGCCGACATGATGCAGGCGGTGCCCGGCGCCTATTTCTGGATCGGCCATGACGGCTCGGTGCCGGTGCACAATCCCGGCTACGTCCTCGACGACAAGATCCTGCCGATCGGCGCCAGCATGTTCGCCCGCATCATCGAAACCCGTCTGCCGGCAGGCTCCCATGCATAAAACCGACACCGAAGAAGCGGTCACGTCGCTGCACGATCTTTCGCGCCGTCGACCTGATCGCGGGCTATCGCGCCAAGCAGTTCTCGCCGTCCGAAGTGCTGGAGGACGTGCTGGCGCACGTCGCGGTGTGGGAGCCGCACATCAAGGCGCTCTATCGCGTTCGATCCCGACGCGCGCGCGCCACCGCCAAAGGCATCGACCGAGCGCTGGCAGAAGGGCGAGCCGACAGGCACGCTCGACGGCGTGCCGGTGACCATCAAGGACAATATCGCCACCAAGGGCCAGCCGGTGCCGCTGGGCGCCGCCAGCGTCAAGCTGGTGCCGGCAGCGAAGCGATGCGCCGCCGGCGGCGCGGCTGCGCGAAGCCGGCGCGGTGATCTTTTCCAAGACCACGATGCCGGATTACGGCATGCTGTCGTCGGGCCTCTCGAGTTTCCATCCCCTCACCCGCAATCCCTGGGACCTCAGCAAGAATCCCGGCGGTTCCATCTTCCGGCGCCGGCGCCGCTGGCGCGGCCGGCTACGGCCCGCTGCATCTCGGCACCGACATCGGCGGCTCGGTGCGGCTGCCGGCCTCGCTGGTGCGGCCTCGTCGCGCTGAAGCCGAGCTTCGGGCGCGATTCCGGTCGATCCGCCCTATGTCGGCCGCGTCGCCGGGCCGATGACCCGCACGGTCGACGACGCCGCGCTGATGATGTGCGTGCTGTCGAAGCCCGACCGCCGCGACGGCATGAGCCTGCCGGCCGACATGACATCAACTGGAAGGCGCTCGACAAATCGCCGCGCAAACTGCGCATCGGCCTGATGCTCGATCTCGGCGTCGGCCAGGCGCTGGAGAAAGACGTGCGCGAGGTCGCCGTCAAGGCCGCCAAGGCGTTCGAGATCCGCCGGCGCCGTCGTCACCGAAGTCGACGGCATCTTGACACGCGAGATGCTCGACGGGCTGGACAATTTCTGGCGCGCGCGGATGTGGGACGATCTTTCGAAACTGTCGCCGGAGGAGCGCAGCCAAGACGCTGCCCTATATCCATCAAATGGGCGGAGGCCGGCGCGAAACTCGTCAGGCGTCGACGTGATCAGAGGCTTCAACGCCACCATGGCGATCCGCGCCGCGGCGGCAAAACTGTTCTGCGATCTCGACTACGTGATCTCGCCGGTGTCGCCGGTGGTGAATTTCCCGCCGAGTTCGCCGCGCCGATCAACGATCCCGACAAAGCCGTTCGAGCACATCTGCCTACACCGTGCCGTGGAACATGTCGGAGAACCCGGCGGTCTCGATCAATGGCGGCTTACGACAGCAGCGGCTTTCCGATCGGCGTGCAGATCGTCGGCCGCCGCTTCGACGATCTCGGCGTGCTCGGCATGGCCAAGGCGTTCGAGGGCCTGCGCGGCCCGCAACGGCCGTGGCCGTCGCCGCCGAAGAAATAAGACTGCTGCCGTCATGTCCGGCTGTCATGCGCCGAGCGCATCCGCGCATCTCATCTGTCTGATCGTAGAGCATGGATTGCCGGGCTCGCGCAACGCTCGCGCGCCCGGAATGACGAGCTAAGAAATCACAAAGAAAACAGGAAGGAAACACCCAATGGCGTATGAGACGATCAAGTACGAGGTCGCCGAGCAGATCCTCACCATCACGCTGAACCGGCCCGACAAGCTCAACGCCTTCAACGGCACCATGCAGCAGGAATTGATCGACTGCCTTCGATGCCGCCGACAAGGACGACGACGTCCGCGCCATCATCGTCACCGGCGCGGGCCGCGGCTTCTGCGCCGGCGCCGATCTTTCCTCCGGCGCCAACACCTTTGACCGCGACGCGCGGCGCGGGCCGGTGAAGCGGCTGGCCGAGTGGCGAGGTCGACTACAGCGATCCCCAGGTGCGCGACGGCGGCGGACAGGTGACGCTGCGCATCTTCAAGTGCTTGAAGCCGGTGATCGCGGCGGTGAACGGCCCGGCGGTCGGCATCGGCGTCACCATGCAGCTTGCGATGGATATCCGCATCGCCTCCGAGGCCGCGCGCTTCGGCTTTGTGTTCTCCCAGCGCGGCATCGTGCCGGAGGCCGCCTCGAGCTGGTTCCTGCCGCGCATCGTCGGCATCTCGCAGGCGCTGGAGTGGTGCTACACCGGCCGCGTATTCCCGGCGCAGGAAGCGCTCGCCGGCCGCCTCGTCAGCAAGGTGGTGCCGCCGGACGATCTGCTGCCGACCGCGCGCGCGCTGGCCAAAGAGATTCGCCGCAAAGACCGCGCCGGTGTCGGTGGCGCTGATCCGGCAGATGATGTGGCGCATGATCGGGCGCCGACGATCCGATGGAAGCCCACAAGGTCGACAGCCGCGGCATCTACGCCCGCGGCCGCTCGCGACGACGTCAAGGAAGGCGTGGTGTCGTTCCTGGAAAAGCGCCCGGCGCAATTCAAGAACAAGGTCTCGGCCGACATGCCCGACTATTTCCCGTGGTGGCACGAGCGCGAGTATAAGTGACGGCGCAGCGGATCCCGGCCGGAACGCCGCGCACAGACGGCGTCGTCCTGCTGCATGGCATCAGCAGGACGGCGCGATCGTTTCGCAAGATGCAGGCGGCGCTGGAACGGCTGCGGCTTCGCCACGCTGAACCTGGACTACGCGAGCCGCCGCAAGGCGCTGGAAGCAGCTGGCCGAGGACATCCATCCGGCCATCGAAGCGCTTTGCCGATCGGCATCGACGGCTCGCGTCCATTTCGTCGGCCATTCCATGGGCGGGCTGTTGGCGCGCGTCTATCATCGGCAGATATCGGCCAAAACGCCTGGGCCGCGTGGTGATGCTCGGCACGCCCAATGGCGGCAGCGAAATCGCCGACCGCCTGAAGAACTTTGAGGCCTACCGCGCCTCGTTTCGGACCGGCCGGGCAGCAACTCATCACCCAGCGGGATGCGGCGCATCGACGCGATGCTTCCTCCGGTCGATTATCCGGTCGGCATCATCGCGGGAAACCGGTCGATCTGATCCGATGATCGTCGGCATTGCTGCCGAAGCCGCATGACGGGCGGGTATCGGTTGAGAACACCAGGCTCGACGGCATGGCTGACCACGTCGTGATCGGCGCATCGCATCCGTCGCTGTTGCGAAACGCGTGGCGGTCGAGCAGACCATCGCGTTTCTGCGGGATGGCGGTTTAACAGCGATGACTGTAAGCCGTAAACACCGCGGTGTATGCTCGTCATGCGCGAGCCTGTGCCGGGCATCCATGCTCACCGTTCGCGCGCGAAAGACTGGATGGCGGGACAAGCCCGGCCATGACGGTGCGATGTGGTGGCCACATCGATCACCGCATCATCAGCGCCACGCGCCCGATCGCCTTGCGATCGATCAACAGCCGCATCGCCTTGCGCATAATCTTCCAGCGGCAGCCGGTGCGAAACGTTGGGCGCGGATTTTGCCGGCCTCCGCCCACTCCAGCAGCGCCTTCGATCGCGACTTCGCCGAGCGCGGGATTTCTCCGTACCGCCTCGCCGGCGCGGACGCCGAGCACGCTGGCGCCCTTGATCATCAGACAGATTGGTTTTGGCGAGCCCAATGCCGCCGGTGAAACCGATGACCAGCAGCCGCGCGCCCCAGTTGATGCAGCGCATGCTGTTTTCGAACACCTCGCCGCCGACGGGATCGAACACCACGTCCGCGCCGCGGCCGTCGGTGATGCGCTTGACGGCGTCGCGGAACGGCTCGCGTCACGTAGCAGCACCAGATGATCGGCGCCCTCGCTTCTGGCGATCGCGAGCTTCTCTTCGGCTGAGGCCGCCGCGATCACGGTGGCGCCGAGCATCTTGCCCATCTCGACCGCGGCCAGCCCAACGCCGCCGCCGGCGCCGTGCACCAGCAGCACTTCGCCCGGCTGCAGCCTGGCCGCGATCGATCAGCGCGTGATACGCCGTGCCGTGGCCGGCCAGAAACGTCGCGCCCTCGGCGTAGTCGAAGGTCGACGGCAGCGGCATGAGCTGCGACGGCGTCGACGACGGCCTCGTCGCAATAAGCGCCGTGCCGCATCTTGACGATCACGCGGTCGCCGACCGCGACGCCCTCGGCGCCATTGACCTCGACGACATCGCCGGCGGCTTCGACGCCCGGGCGTGAACGGCAATGGCGGCTGAGCTGATACTCGCCCGCCGCCATCAAGATGTCGGGAAAATTGATCCCGGCGGCACGGATGGCGACGCGCACCTGCCCGGCGCCAGCGGCGCGGCGGCAAATGTTTCCAGCGCGCAGGCTCTCGGGCGGACCGAGTTCGCGGCAGACGACGGCTCTTCGGCATCAGGCGGCCTCGCCTTGCAGGCGCAGCACGCGCCTCGCGGATCAGCGGCATGCGGTCGTTGCCGAAATACATGTCGGTCTTGTCGACAAAGATCGTCGGCGAACCAGAACCGCCGCGCGCCATCACCTCATCGGTATTGGCCTTGAGCTGATCCTTGATCGCCTGCTCGCTGATCCCTGCGAAGAATTTGACGTGGTCGACGCCGGCGCTTCTTGCAGACCTCCGTCAGCACCGGATCCTGCGAGATGTCCTTGTCGCCGCCCCAATAGGCCTCGAACACCGCGGCGCGAACGGCACCATTGTCGCTTGCCCAGCCAGATGCAGCCGCGCATCGCCTTGACGCTGTTCACCGGAAATACCGTCGGCGGCATCTTGATCGCAAGGCCAGCGGAGCGCGCCCAGTCGGCGAGGTCCTTCTTCATGCTAGCGCGCCTTCAGCGGCACCGGCGTCTCGCGCGAGGCATAGACGCTCGGGATTCGACGGTGTTGAAGATGCCGCCGACCAGGATCGGCCGCCACGATAATCTCGGCGCCGAGCTCCTTCGCCAGCGGCTGGATGTTGTGAAAGGCGAGATAGGTCCAGGGACTGGAGCAGTCGAAGAAGAATTCGATCATGATGGTGTTTCCTCGTTGTTGTCTGGTTTGTCATCCGCGTCATTCGCGTGCGCTGGAGCGAAGCGGAACCACCTCTCGACGATGAGGGCTGGACTATGGATTGCTCGGCGCTTCGCGCCTCGCAATGACGGGTCTGCAATCGCTTCCTCCCGCCATCTCCTTCGCCGTCTGCCCGAACATGATTCCTTCGCGCCTCCTCGTCGAACGGCTCCTTCACGAATTTGCCGATCGCAAGCCCCGCCTGCACCTGCGGCCGCGCGCGGACGTCCGGCGTACCAGCGCTTGACGTTCGGATAATCGTCGAGCGTAAAGCCCTGCGCCTTGTGGGTCATGGTCCAGGGAAAGCAGGCGATGTCGGCGATCGAGTAATCGCCCGGCGACGTAAGCGCCGGTCTTGCCGAGCTGGCGTATCGAGCACGCTGGTAGAAGCCGCGCCGCCTCATCGCGGTAGCGCTCGATCGCGTACGGGGATTTTCTCCGGCGCGTAGAGCGCGAAATGGCCGTGCTGGCCGAGCATGGGCCCCAGGCCCACTCATCTGCCACATCAGCCATTGCATCGACCCGGGACCGCGCCGCGCATGTCCGTGCGGCAGAAAGCGGCCGGTCTTGTCGGCGCAGATAGATCAGGATGGCGCCCCGGTCTCGAACACCGAAAACGGCTCGCCGCCGTCGGCCGGCGCGTGGTCCACGATGGCCGGAATCCGGTTGTTCGGGCTGATCGCCAGAAATTCCGGCCTGAACTGCTCGCCGGCGCGGATGTTGACGGGAATGACCGCGATAGGGAAGCGCCGAGTTCCTCCAGCATGATCGAGATTTTCCAGCCGTTCGGCGTCGGCGCGTAATGCAGGTCGATCATGGCTCCTCCTGGCGGCGTCCGATACTCCCCAGCCGGATTAAGGCGCTTCCTGCTTCAGGCGACTTTCGCTTGTTCTGTACCTGGCGACCATAAGACATGGCAGACAGGCGCTCAATCAGAAACCGACCGGGAGGCTCCCTATGCTGTTTCCAACCACGATCGCAGGCTCCTTGCCGAAGCCGGAATGGCTGGCCGAGCCGAACACGCTGCTGGGCACCCTGGAAATCGAAGCGGCGACGAGCTTGCCCGCGCCAGCGTCGACGCCACCATGCTGGCGGTGAAGCTGCAGGAAGACGCCGGCGTCGACATCGTCACCGAGGGCGAGCAGGCGCGCCAGCATTTCGTCCACGGCTTTCTGGAGAAGGTCGAGGGCATCGATTTCGCCCACAAGGTCGAGATGGGCATCCGCAAGGACCGCTACAAGGCGATGGTGCCGCAGGTGGTCGGCGCCGCTGCGCTGAAGGGCCGCGTCCATGCCGACGAGGCGCCGCGTCGCCCGCACCCACACCAGCACGCAAACTGAAATTCACCCTGCCCGGCCCGATGACCATCGTCGATACCATCGCCGACCAGCTACTACGGCGACACGCGTCAAGATGGCGTTCGCCTTTGCCGAACTGCTGAACGAGGAAGCCAAGCGCGCTGCAGGCCGACGGCGTCGACGTGATCCAGTTCGACGAGCCCGCCTTCAACGTCTTCATGGACGAGGTCCGCGACTGGGGCATCAAGGCGCTGGAGCGCGCCGCCGAAGGGCCTGACCTGCGCCACCGCCGTCCACATCTGCTACGGCTACGGCATCAAGGCCAATACCGACTGGAAGCAGACGCTCGGGCAGCGAGTGGCGGCAGTATGAGGAGATCTTTCCGGCGATCGCCAAAAGCCCGATCCAGCAGGTCGCGATCGAATGCCGCAACTCGCAGGTGCCGCTGGACTTGCTCGGCGCTGCTCACCGGCAAGGTCGTGCAGGCCGGCGTGATCGATGTCGCCAGCGACACCGTCGAGACGGCGGAGGATGTCGCCAAGGTGATCGACGACGGTCTCGAAATTCGTGCCGAAGAGCAACATCGTCGCGACCACCAATTGCGGCATGGCGCCGATGCGGCGCGATATCGCGGAAGCCAAACTGATGGCGCTCGGCGCCGGCGCGAAGCTGGCGCAGGCAGCGATTGGGGTGATATGTCATTCCGGGCGTCAGCGCGGCATGCGTGAGCCCGGAGGATCGCATAGCTCACGATCGGTGGTATGGATTCCGCGTCTGCGCCAAGCGCATCAACGATGTGCAATTGCGCTGCGTGGCAACTGATGACGACATTGGCGTGTTCACGCCATGCCGCACTCGGATGCAGCACCGGCCGATATCCCGCCGCCCAACGCGCGCAGTGTCGACGGCGGCGTCAGCAGCATCGCGTTCTCGATCGCGCTTGCGCGTCTCGCGATAGCCGGCCAGCGACCACATGCAGCGCCCTGCCCTGCGCGATCAGATAACTCGTCGCGCCCCTCCTGCAGCATCGCGCCGTCGGGCAATTCTGCCAACGCCATCGGCGCGCGCGATGCAGCCGCTTCTTCGCCGCGCATCGAGCCGCTCGCGATGCAGCACGGCGTCGATGTCGCGCGCGAGAACGTCTGGTGACGCCATTGCCCTCCCCACGCCGCCCGAAGACGGTTGGCGTCGTCGCGGCGGCAGAAGAAGCACGGGCGGTGCCCGGCCGCGAACGCGGTGTGCCTCATCGAGGAAGAACAGCTCGGTCCAGCTGCGGCCGCCCATCACCTCGCGCCGCCGTCCCCTGAATTCGCAGACGCAAGTGAGCCATGCCGGGCTCGACCCAGCGCTTGCGTCAGCAGCGTCTTGGTGTGCGGGATCATGGATGATGCCGCGATTGCCGGTGAACAGGCCGCGATGCGGGTCGGCGATGATGTCGCCTGTGGGCGTGACGCGGTTTTGCAGCGGCATGACTAGCTCTCACTTCTCACCGTCATTGCAGGAAGGTCGAGACGAGGCGACTCCACGCGCTCGTACTCGCGGAGAGTCCTCTCACGGATTTTCGCTTGCGATGCGATCTCGCTCGCAACGACGGCGAGGTAAGAACTTCACGCCGCGCCGTCGCGGATCGGCGGCTGGAACGACGAGCGCGGTATCCCAGGGAAAGTGGATCCAGGTGTCCTGCGACACTTCGGTGATGAAGGTGTCGACCAGCGGCCGGCCCTGCGGCTTGGCGTAGACGGCTGGCGAAATGCGCGTCCGGCATCATGTCGCGCACCAGCCGCCCGGTCTTGCCGGTGTCGACGAGGTCGTCGACGATCAACAGCCCTTGCCGGTGCCGCCGCCGAGTTTCGCCGGTGTCGGCCGAAACGCCCTTGAGCACCTTCAGAGTCGCCCTGCTTGGTGTGATCGTAGCTGGCAATGCAGACGGTATCGATGATGCGAATGCCGAGTTCGCGCGCGCACGATGGCCGCCGGCACCAGCCCGCCGCGGGTGATCGCGATCGACGGCATGAAACGGCCCGACCTCGTTGAGCCGCCAGGTCAGCGCCCGGCAATCCCGGTGAAACTGGTCCCACGAGACCGGAAAGGTCTTGCCAGCCCGCTCCTGCGCGCTCAGTTCCTGCGATCCGTCATTATGATCTCCGCTACAGCGGAACTTTGCTATCTCGCGGTCGCGACGATCTTGTCGTCCTGCAATTCGCTGCTCAAGTGGCAACGCCTGCCTCGCGCACCACTCCGCGCCCTCATGCATCCAACTTACGCCGGCCGCGAACACGTTGAGAATAACCGTCGGCGCATGCTGGCGCATCGTACCAACAGCGCCGGCTGCCCGTGGTTCGAGACAGGCCGAAATACGTCCGCCGCTCCGGCCGCTTGCCACCAGGTCGAATCGCGGCGCGTTCCGATCGCTTCGGTTCTGCCCGGCGTTGCTGCGGAACATCCAGGCACGGCTCACAACCAATCGAAATCAGTCCACGACGCCGCTCTCGGTCGAAATCAT
>ERZ1370068.9183-contig-798_pt1 | contig 31633 bp, 28 predicted proteins | sample MGYA00561227_ERZ1370068 | MGnify/ENA primary metagenome ERZ1370068 (study PRJEB38410, sample SAMEA6850437) | metagenome | study: Metagenomic assessment of the ecological functions of the soil: analysis of the soil microbiota associated with the...
AGTACTTCGTTCAGTTACGTATTGCTGGATCCGCGCGCCAAGGCTCTCGCCCGGTAGAGCTCGGTCTGCGATGTAGGGAACGCCGGATTCGTTCCGACGTCTGCTGGATGCCGAGGATGTTCGGTGCGTCAGCCTGGCGATCAGCTTCTGACCTCGTAACTCAGCGGGCCGGCCTCATCAGGTCCCCCGCCAGATGATCGCGGGACCTTGATCACAACCTCGCGACCCAACGCGATCGCGAGCCCGATGGCTCACGGCCGCGTTCCGCGCTGGTCGTCTTCCAGCGGCTGGCGCGAGAATCCTCGTAGGGTCCGGAGGACAGGTGCCCGGGGCCCCGGGGTCGCCCGACGTCACGGGACCGGATCGGACTGTTCTTAGGGGACCGGTCATTGCCGCTCCAGATACCACAGCTAGAACTCGATCCACGGTCCTGCCTCGTAGTGACGCGGCTGTTGCCATGCAACGTCGGGTTGAACAGCAGTTAGTCCGGGTGCTCGGCGGTGCCCCCCCGGTCGACGTTGCCGAAGCGCGCGAGGGGATTTCCGTGTCGAGGTGGACGTTGTGGGCCGATGTCGATGAGGGCTCGCGCCCGAAGCGGCCCCAAGCGGCAGCTCTTTCAGGATCTGGAGGTCCCATTGCGTAAGATCGGCGCGATCTCGCGATTCGAGGAAGATCCAGATGATACATTCGACGGGGCGGCCGCAGGGTAGGGTCTCCCATGTCCCACCGGACGTGCGTCACTTGAAGGTGCGCCGGGGCCGCGCATCGACCGTCAAAGCGACGGTTGCCGCGCGCCTCGCCGGGAAGATAGCCGTAGCGGTTACGGCGTAGTTGTCGAGTGAAATGATCGAAGTCTTCGCCCTGGTTGTAGTCCACTGACCGATCCCGCAAGTGCCCGACCAGACACGTAGCGCTGAAGACGAGATGGAGCGGTCCGTCATTGGCTCTCGATCTTGACGAGAACTCCGCGATGCTTCGATCGCAGACAATCTGTCCATTCGACCACGATTGGTCATCCAGAGAGAGGAATCGGGAAGCCGGCAGTCACCTCCTGGCGGGAGTCCTCCCGGAGGTCGTAAGACTCGCGCCAACGCGAGACGTCGGCGACGGTGTTCGAGCGATCCGGCGCGTCACCCCGACAGCTCACTTCCGTCAGTCGTCGGCCTCAACGCGAGGTCGAGAGTTGCCGGACCTCCCTGGTGAAATGGGAACGTATCGGCCCGACAGGCAAATCATGGGATGACCGGGTAAATCGCTGGCTCCCCGGCGAGTCCGAGGAGAGGCTATGTGACGAAGGCCGTTTTCATCCAGCAGTATCGCCGCCTGGACGTGAAGCAGGGAGTCTTGCCCGACGCGGATCGGTAATCCCCAACCTCGGCGCAACTTATCGAGTCAGCGCCTTGGCCTTCGTGCCGTCATCAGAGAAGTAGCCGACGTTGTCGTACCGCGCGCCGATCCGGGCGATCGCGATCGACGCCGGCCGCCACTCGTCCTGAATGAAGAAAGAACGGCCCTCGCCGCGAACGTCACGTGGGCGGATCGTATTGAAGACGTGCATGGCGATCAGGCCGCGCCGCCGTGTCGTCGCCAACTGGCCGCAGCGAGCCCCGGCGGGCGGCTGCCGTAGGCCGTCAGGCATCGCCGGATCCAAGGTCCCCGTCGGCCTCGCTTCGGTGCTGATCGAAGGTGGTCAATCGGAAGTCGAGTGACCGGCCTTCAGCAGGTAGATGCCTCCCGAGTGTCCGGGAAAGCTCGCGGGCCGGTGACCTGGCGGCGCTCGGTCTTCTGATGAAGGACGAAGGTAGCAGCGTTGGCACCAGTGGGAACCCGACTTCTGGTCGCGACGCCGTCAGCTCCACTCATTTCCCGAGTGTGGCGAGAGATCGAGCGTCGTGCGGGGATTCCGGCCTTCAGATCCCGAAATGAGGCCTTTCCGGAGAAGACCGAGTCGCCGAACGCCAGATTCTCGGTCGGTCGGATTGGTGGTAGCGGCTTCGGGCGGACCGAGAACCTCGTCGTGTTAGTGCCAGGATCGTATCGAACGCGTTCTCGTATTTGACTGCCAGAGAATGGTTCGCCGCCAGCGTGGCTGGTCAGCAAGCTGTTCCATCCATCGGTCTTTGCTGACCGGTTCGAGATCCCAGCAGGTCGCCGGTCAGTCGATCATCGATCCGTTCGGCCGCCAGGAAGGCAGAATCGGTCTGGCGCATCGGGCCGCCAAGCGTCGCCGACGGGTGGCGCAGGCTCGTCCTGCGTGTCGCGGTCCGAAGCGCAGGACGGTTGCCAGCGGATACTGCTGTAGCTCGCTTCCTGCTCGGAGGGCGGTCCTCGTGCCCAGCGGACGTCGACGGTCCCACCGTGGTGACTCGTTTTCCTCTCCGATTTCGTGATCAGGCTCGAGACGCCGCCGACTGACCTTCGTACTCGGCTTCAGGCCACTCCCGGTCTCAGCCGGCAATCTCCCGGATGGCGTCAAGGGGATGTTCGGTGGGACATTATGGTTGATCAGGTCCGTCACGTTCAGGCCGTCCGTCAGAGAGCACGTTCTGGCTCGGATGAGCGCCGGGACATCCATAACGTGACCCCCGGAATCTCCAGCGGCAGGTTCGTGAACGTCCGCCCTGGACACCCGACGTGGCGGCGTGCTCGATGAAGTCTTCCTTAGTTCTGCTGAAGAGTGTCTGTCAGGTCGATCACGGTGCATCTCCATGAACCGTGACCGTTTCGGAAGCCGGCACCGCCGGCGCTGGGGATGACGTTGACGAGCGTTTTTCGAATCAGTGAGCAGCAACGTTCTCTCGCACCGCCGTTTGAAACCCCGCCCTCTGGAACTCAGGCGGTACAGGCCCGATGGGCAACCAGCTGGTAGTCGCCAGATCGTTGGTCACCTGAACGCACGCGATCCACCATGCAGATTCGGCCCGGTCGCGACATCGCCGGACGTTCACAATAAGCCCGCGAATCGGGTCACAAGCGGACGAATCTCTCCAGTCCCGGCCAGCATCGGCAAGGAGAGCGCGCACGGGAATCCGGCGGCGGGCGACGGGCGCCTCCAGCTGCCAGCCGGCGGTGGCCTCTGGCCAAGGGTCATGGGAAGAGCTCCCTGCGATCCCATCAACCGCAATTCCGTCAGCCGCTCTTTCTCATCGGCAGCCAGCGCGGCGGAGGCCAGCGCCAGGGCCAGAAAGATAAGCGTGCGCAGGTGCAGTAAGACTGCCGTCCGCCACTATCGCACCGCGGTTTGCGGTGAAGCCGGCGCGCCAGACCGGATCGCCAGGCTGCGCGCAATGCGCAGCCAGCGAAAGCTACTGCAGGCTGCCGCCTCCTTATCCATGATGATTGTGATTGCCTTCGCAGACCGTATCATCGTGAGACGTCATGGCGTGTCTCTCACTTCCGCCGGCGCCACCAGTGCGGACGGTAATTAGGGCTTCGCGAACCGAGCCCTGATGCGAGTCGCCCGGATCTCTCTTTGACCGACGCGTTCTGCGTGGTCCCAGAACTGGATCTCCGCAGCGGTTTCCTCGGCGGCTGCCTCGCTTCAAGACTCCCGTCCACGGGCGCAGAGAAAACGCCATCCTGGAGCCTGTTGACCGGGCTCGTCGGATCGTCAAGGTGTCGGGGACGTTCCAGTCGTGATCCCGAGGGTGAAGACTCTCCAGCACGAAAGGGCAGGAGGAACGAGGTCGCCGGCGACGTCCGTGAATGGGCCGCGGAGACCAGAAGTACCCGCTCGCCCCTCCCACGATCATTGCTAAGACGAACACCCCGGCAAGCCCTCCAAAGAACGTCTCGAGCGTGACACTGACCTACCCGCGAGACCAGGACGCGCCGAACCATTTCCGTCAAATCAACATTTTGCCTGCTCTCCCGGTCGCGTTCAAGCTGAGGCTCTTGGTTCGTTGCTGCTCTTCACTCACCTCCAAGGGAGTGACCTGTCAGAGGCCACTCCTTCGGCCCGGCCGCAGGGGAGTAGCCGAGGGCGTGCAGGCGGGAACTCGTACTCAAAGACGCCGCCACCCCCGTGCCGGCATAGAGCTTGGCCTGGCGGTGAGGGATCGGATCGCCAGAGAATTGACGTAGGTGGTGGTCAAGCCGACGTTTATGGGGTCTGTCCAGCTTCACGGCCGCCGTTATGCGCTCATCGCACGATCACCCGCCGCCAGAACGTGCCAGCGTAGATCGTGGCCGGCGCAGAATGGATCGATCGCCAGGGATTGGTAGCGTGGTAGGTGCCGGTCGTAGGCCCGTGCGTTCAGGTCGGTCCAGCCTCGGCCGCCGTCGGTGCCTCTTGAAGACGCCCGCGTTCCGTGCGCGGCGTAGGTCGTCGCCCGGCGCCGGGAGGATCGATTGCCGACGGCATCGACGGTAGGAAGGTGCAACTCCTATACTGGCGGCGGTCCAGCTTTCGACCGCCGTCGGTGCTCTGCGAAGACGGCATAGGATGTTGCCGGCTGTGGGTCGTCGCCGGCGCCGAAGGATCGAGCGCGAGGCCACCGCGACATCACTGAATAGGCCCGGCGCTAACGGCTGTCCAGCTTCTACCGCCGTTGCTGGTCTTGAAGACACCTCCGCCGCCCTGCGTTCCGGCGTGGGCCAGTGGTCGGAGCTGAAGGATCGATGACCAGAGTTCGGACGTCAGTGGTTGTAAAGCCTCGACGTTGATGTCTTTCGCAGCTCTCCCCGCTATCGCTGCTCGCCGAGAAACTCGGCCTCCGTGCCGGCGTAGATCGTGGCCGGGGCTTGGATCGATAGCCAAGGCTACGACAAGGTTCATCGGGCAGGCCGGAGCCTCGCGGTAGCCCAGTCTTTACTGACGCTGCTGCCTCTTGGCGAACGCCGTTGGTAGCCAAAGAGGTAGGTTCCGGCTGGTCCCGGCGTAGAGCGTTCCCGAGCGTTGAAGGGATCGACGGCCAGGCGGCGTGAGACCACTCTCTCCGCCGGGCAGGCCAGCGTTGAATGGGCAGTCCAGCTATCACCGCCGTTGTTGCTCTGGAAGACTCCACCCTGGTGCCAATGTATGAGTGACACCGCCTGACGCGGAAGGATCGATCGCCATATGAGCGCCGGGACGGGTGTTTTGGGCCACGATCCGGCCAGTCCGGTGTGGTTGCAGAGTGTCCGGCTTTGACCGCCGTTGCCTGGTCTTGAAAGTGCCGCCGCTCTGACCCTCCGACGTGGGAAGTCGCCGCCGGCGTAAATCATGGCTTCTTGGCCGGCGCGGAAGGGATCAATAGCAAGAGCCTCCGACGTAGGTGGTGGTCAGTCCAGAGTTGATTAGCCGTCCAGCTTCTTTTGTCCGCCGTTGGTGCCTCTTGAATGCGCCACCGCCTGTGTTGCCCTGGCGTCAGAGTGTGGCCGGGCTGAGACGATCGATTGTAAGGCTATGGGATAGCGGTGTTGATCAGGCCGGTATTTACGGCCGTCCAGTTCCTCACCGCCGCTGGTGCTCTTGAAGACACCGTCGGCGCCGTGCCCGGCATAGAGCGTAGCCGACGCCGTGAAGCGGATCGATAGCAGAAAGCGGTGACGCTGGGATCTGGCCCTGGGAGTAGCTGGTCCAGCGTTGCTGGCAGTCCAGCTTTCGACCCCCGTCGATGCTATCGAACGCACCGCCGAGCTCCGCGCCATAGGCGTGGCGCGGACGCGTGAGCCTGGCGGATCGGTAGCCAAGAGCCGTAATCCAAGTGATCGTCAGACCGGCACTGAGTGGCCGTCCAAGTTCGACCGCTTTGTCGGCGCTCTTGCAGACGCCACCAGTGTTACCCACGCGCGGCTCTTGCCGATGTGCCCGCACCGCCTCAGAGCGTGTCCGGTGTCGGCGGGTCGATGGCCAGGAGCGGTGACATATGTCCAGTTCGGCGTTGTCGGCCGCCCAGCGCCTGGCCGCCGCGTTGGGGCTGTGTGAAGATGCCCGCCATCATACATATCTGCGGCATAGAGTGTGTTCGGCCGCGATTGGTCAATGGCCAGAGAGAGCGTACCCCGCGCCGGGCCCGTCAGCTGGCTGGTCCATCTACTGACGCCGGCGGAGGAGTTACCGAGGAGAGCGTCGAGGCGGGGAGCGCGAGGAGGGCGATCACTGTCGTTACCGTAACGGACCGCTGCCCGGCGGCGGACCCGACGGATCACCAACCTTGCGCTGCGAGCGCAAGCAGCGCTAGGGCCGACGCTCCCTTGTCCGCTGACCGCGATTGCTTGCCAAAACCGTATCACGAACGCCGACCTATGACGCTCACATCCGGGGAGTGACGTCGTCAGGCGTCTGCGCACCACCTGCCGGTAAAGCTGCGCAGCGCTGCGGGCAGGAAACTCGGTGCCGCGCCGCCGCCGCCGGCCGTGTCAGGGGACGGGATGAAGGCGGACGGCCGAGACCGGCTCAGACGGTCAATCTTCTGTTTCGACGACCTCAGTGCCGGGGAAGCGCTTGTGAAGGCGGCCAGCAGAAGACCGATCAAAGGCCCCGTGGCTCCGGAGTGCGCGCCGGACCAGCTTCTGTGGGGACTCATGCTCGTCTCCCTTCTCGTTCGACTTCCTGTTCCCGGGCGATAATCACGATCACGCGTTTTCCGGCGGGCGGAGTCTTGGGGAGCTCACCGTGGTTCTTCTGCCTTTATCGCCGCCTCTTCGGGAGCACATGCAGGTCGCCTTCGGCGTCGAGTCTCGTGTTCGATTTCCAGACGCGGAGCTCCTCCGCGGAGGAGAGCCTCGCGCACCTCTCAGCCTCAAGGCGTTCCGCGGCTACTCGAAGGCTGCTCACTGAGAGGCCGTACCCGCGCGCACTCTCGAAGAAGGGACGGAGCTGCAGGGGTAATGCTTGTGGCCTCGAAGACGTTCTCGTCCCGAGGAGCGAACCTCACGCGAGCATCTGCCGCAGCAGGCGCGGCGCGCGATCGGCGGCGATTCCGGCCCGGGGGCTCGAGGCTCCCTGCGGATGGCGGTCTACGGCTTCGGCTACGCTTTCCTCCCAGGTGAGGTCTCGGGGAGAGCGGGAACGCGAGTTGCCGGTCCCCGGGTCCGTTCCGTATCCGGGGATGTGAGGAGATCGCGCTTCTCTCGGGAGAGCTTTGGTCCTCGGCTCGCGATCCGGAAGGCCTCGGTCCGGATCGACGACTCCAGCGTTTCGCGCCGCCACGCAGCTCCTGCGCCGGTCCCCTGACCCCGAGCCGCGACGATCGAGGATCTCGGCAGCAAGGGCCGGAACCTTCGTCAACGGCCGAAAGGTCGGATCCAGGCCGACATCCCTTGGTGACGGCGACGAACTCCAACTGGGCTCGCTCTTTATGACCTTCCGGGTCGCCACTTCGGGGAAATCCACCCGGACCATCCGCGCCCGCCGCAAGCGATGAGGATCTCCGGCCGGGCGCCGGCCGCGCGCTTCCCTGTAACCACGGGGATTCTCGCTACGTCTGAGAGGGACAGGAGGCTGGAAGGGCGGGAAAAACAGAGCTGCGGCGGAAGGTTCGGCGACTCCGACTAACCCCCGTTCGTTACCGCGAATCTCACAGGCGGCGCTTCCACGCCGTCATGCCGCTCTGAAACCGCGGAATCCTGGGCCCTTCCGGCCCCATAATGCGGTTGCTACGCGGGTTTGATGATCTGCGCCTGACGGCGCACCGGCGGGCGGCTCGCCTGTGGGCTCGACCGCCGCCTGATCATCCAAACCCCGGCTCCGCGGCGGCAGGCTCCTCCCCGCGCTAGGTCGGGACTCCGCTCCGCGAACTAACGACCGCCTTTCGAAGTACGGGTCCTCGTGCCGCTCGGCGAGGGGCTATGCCTCCCGCCCCGTCGGCTTCGATCGTCATCTCCGCCAGTTCGGTGAGAGGCGGGTGACGTCCGCGACTCCCCGGACGGCGTCGTGATCAATCGCCCGCACAACGCGCGCGGTGATCCGGACACTGCGCTCCCGAGTCGGTGGACGACCGATCAGGATCTCTGCGCTCGACAAGAAGGAGGAAGGGTGATGCGGTTCCCATCCAGAATCGCAGCCGCGCCGTATCTCAGCACTCCTGTCCCTGGCGATGTTCGCGCTCTTCGACCAGGCTGCTCAGGCCCCCGGCGAAGCCGGGCTTGCCGCCGCCGCCGGTCGTCAACCGCCAAGCCCTCGGACGCAGAAGCCGGGAGAGAAATCAGCGACGGGCGGGAGGTGATCCTCGCGCGTGGACGAAGCCCGGAAGAACCTGCACGCGCAGCATCATTCCGGGAATCCAGGTGCTGGAGACGCGCATGGTGCCCGGGCCGTTCCAGGCGCCCGCGATGACGGAGGTGAAGGACTTCGCGCTCTCCGAAGAAGAGATCTGGACGTGATCAACCCGGGCCCCGGCGAGTACGTCCACGTCATGGAGGGGCAGCAGGCACGGCTACCAGAACCTGACGATCGGCATCACCTACACCGCGCCGGGCGGCGCTCCGCCGATGCACACGCACACGGGCGAGGAATCCCACTTGCTCCTGAAGGACCAGAAGATCCCTCTATGCGCTGGGCGACAAGATCTTCGTCATGGAGGGGCCTTACATGGTCAACATCCCCACCGATGCGTGCCCCACTCGTTCCAGAACCTCGACGACGAGGTCGCCGGAGCTCGTCGTGATCTTCCCCACCAACGTCTGGGAATACGACGTGCTGACCAGTTTCCCTTCGCGACCGACAAAGGCTAGGCGCCCTGGCGGCGGAGGCGAAGGGAAAGAAGGACACGCTGCGCCGCCGCCCGCGAAGTGAACGGCTGACCGCGAGCCCGATCCGCGGTTACGGAGTCGTGACCGCATTGCCGCGGGATTAGAAGACCGTCTCGGCCGCATGAGACTTGGTCCAAGACGATCGGGATGCAAGATCCCCCTTTCTCAACGTGGATCTCGTGATGAGATGTCGCCGCGAAACAACCGCCCGAGCATCGAGGTAGTCGAGAGGGTTTCCTCGTGCGCAAACGGCATTCCAAACAGAGGATGCGTCCATGAGACATCAGCCACTGGCTTCATCGAATCCAGAGGATCGCCGGCGTCCTGGCGATCGCCCTGGCGCCGTCCGTTTGCGCGGCGGCAGTCTTTCAGCGGATCTCGCCCGATCCGCACACCTACGTCCAGGGTACGCGGACTCCCGACGCCTGGGCCTTCTTCCGGAAGCGGAGATGTCACGGCCGGGCTGACCGCCGTGGACGTGACGATCCCGCCGGCCGCCGGCTGCCGTTCGACGAGCGGCTGCGAAGCGTCGGACTTCAACGGTTTCCGGTGGGGAACATCGCGCTTGATCCAGAGGGAACCTGCATACTTCAGAGAAGGTGGCCAATGCCGAAGCCGCGGGAGCCAAGCGCAGTCATCATCTTCAACGAAGGGCAGCCCGGACGCACAGGGACTCATCCAGCGGTTCCTGGGCGGGCCGGCGTCGGCGTCCCCTGTCCTGATACGACGAGCTGTTACAGCAGTGGGCTCTGACCTCGCTACAGCTGGACGCTGTCCGGTCCCGTCACCGTGCTGCATCGTCGTGGGCCCGTACGCGCAGGCGTTTTCCCCGGCGAAGCTGTGGCTCGGGCTCAAGAACAGGTGACAGCGTCGGTCTCCGCGTGGACCTGGTGGTGCGCGTCCAGACCGACGGAGCCGGAAGCGGCCACGCCCCTTGTCGGCCAGGGCGTCCTCGAGAACCAGTCCACCGGGAGCAAAGCGGTTTCAGCGGCGCGCAGTTGAAGACGATCGATCTCTTCCCGTCTGGCGGAGAAGTCGCTCCCGGCGACCAATCTGTTGGTGCGAGTCTACGCGCGCAGGACCTGCTCGGGGCCCGGCCAGCAATTCCGGCACCGTGAGGCTCTGCGTACAACGGCCAACCGAGTCGACAGCGGCGCGACCTCGAGACGCGGGAGCCGTTTCGGCGTGACCATCGGGAGCACGACGAGCGATCTCTTCCTGCGGCAAGGGTTTCGTCGCTGGAGACGACCGCCGGCTCCTCCAGGCTTTCGCCGACGCCTCCGTGAACAGCAGTGTTCCGTGCCAGCAGGATTCTGAGGACGATCGTCCGCTCACGTTGATCGGGACTCCGGACCCAGCCCTGAGGCCTGAGCCGTTTTTTCTCGAGGGCGGGGCGGATGCGCTTGTCATCCGTCCCGCCGCTCCTACTCGAGGCTTACTGGGTCGTGACGCGCATGGCGGCGGCCGGAGAGGGCTCTTCCTCGGGGAAGCGCACCGGTTTCCCGGGGCAGACCTGTCGCCTTGCGCCCGAGTTTCTTCCTCGCGCGGTCGAGCATCAGGTAGAAGACCGGCGTCACGTAGAGCGTCAGGGTCTGCGAGAAGACGCAGTCCTCCGACGACGGCGAGGCCCAGCGGCCGCCGCGACTCGGCGCCCGCGCCGAAGCCCATCGCGATCGGCAGCGTGCCCATCAGCGCGGCCATCGTCGTCATCATGATCGGGCCGGAACCGCACGAGGCAGCGCCTCGTAGATCGCCTTCGCTGCGGCGTCTTGCCTCGTTCTTCGCTGCGCCTCGATCGCGAAGTCCACCATCATGATGCCGTTCTTCTTCACCAGCCCGACGAGCATGATGATGCCGACGAAGGCGTAGATCGAGAGCTCGCGTGCGGAAGATCATCAGCGTCACGAGCGCGCCGAACGCCCGCGAAGGGCAGGGCCGTCAGGATCGTGATCGGATGGATGAAGCTCTCGTAGAGGATCCCGAGCACCATGTAGATCACGCGCGATCGCGACGAGTAGGAGGAGCGCCCAGCCCCTGCACGGAGCACTGGAACGCCTGCGCCGTTCCCTGGAAGCTCGTCTGCACGGTCGTGCGGCAGCGTCTTGCGCGCGACGCGCGTCCACGGCGCGCGACGGCGTCGCCCGAGCGAGACTCCCGGCTTGATGTTGAAGGAGATCGTGACCGCGGGGAGCTGGCCCTGTGTGCGCGCACCGTCAGAGGGCCCGGTGCCCTGCGTCGATCGAGCCCAGCGACGGACGAGCGGCACGAGCTGTCCGGACGGCGGAGCGGACGTAGAGCAATCGCGATCGCGGCGCGGGTCCGCCTGAACTCCGGGGCGAGCTCCATGATGACCTGGTACTGGTTGTTGGGCGCGTAGATCGTCGAGATCTGGCGCGTCCCGTAGGCCGTGTAGAGCGCGTCCTCGATCGCCTGCGGACGTGATCCCGAGCGCCGCCGCCTGGTCGCGGTCGATCGTCGACGTTGATCTGCGGGTTCGAGAGCTGCAGGTCGCTCGTCACGTCCTGCATCCCCGCAGCGCGCGCATCTTCTGCTCGAGCAGCGGCGCGTACTGGTAGAGCTCGTCGGTGTCGGAGTCCTGCAGCGTACTGGTACTGGCTCTTCGACAGGCTTGCCGCCCAGGCGAATGGGCGGCGGCACCTGGAGGAAGGTCCGGATGCCCGGTGATCTTCGCGAGCTGCGGCCGCAGGTCCGCGATGATCTCGTCGGCCGAGTGCTTGCGCTCGTCTCGCGGCTTCAGCTGCGCGAGGACGATGCCCGGAGTTGCCGACGCTGACGTTGCCGCGCGGGCCGCAGCTCGAGAGCAGGTTCGCGACGTCCGGGATGCGCTGCGAACGACTGCGGCGACCTCCTGCTGGTGCTGCTTCATCGCCGGGAAGCCGATCCCCTGCGCTGCCTCGGTCGAGCCGAAGATCGAGGCCCTGGTCCTCCGTCGGCAGGAAGCCCTTGGGGATCTTCACGAAGAGCCAGCCGGTCGCCGACGAGGACGAGGAGCCGAGCAAGACGAGGACCTTGCCGCGGGTGACCGCAGCGCGGGCCTCAGCGTGCGGGCGTAGAACCCGAGCATCCCGTCGAAGCCCTGCTCGGTGAACTTGTAGAACTCGGCCGTGCTGCTCCTCGCTCCGGCGGCTTCAGGAACCGGCTGCAGAGCATCGGCGTCAGCGACAGCGAGACGAAGCCCGAGACGAGGATCGCGACGCCGATCGTCACCGCGAACTCGTGGAAGAGGCGCCCGACGATCCCGCCCATGAACAGGATCGGGATGAAGACGGCGGCGAGCGAGATCGTCATCGACAGGATCGTGAAGCCGATCTCGCGTGGAGCCGCTGAGCGCCGCCTCGAGCGGCCTCTCCCGCGCTCCATGTGGCGGACGATGTTCTCGAGCATGACGATCGCGTCGTCCACGACGAATCCGACCGACAGCGTCAGCGCCATCAGCGACAGGTTGTCGAGGCTGTAGCCCAGCAGGTACATGACCGCGAACGTGCCGACGATCGAGAACGGCAGCGCCAGGCTAGGGATGACGGTCGCCGAGAGGTTGCGCAGGAAGAGGAAGATCACGAGGACGACGAGCGCCAGCGTCAGGAGCAGCGTGAAGCGCACGTCGTTGACGCTAGTCGCGGATCGACACCGAGCGGTCGTAGAGGACGTGGAGCGTGGCGGCCGCGGGAAGCTGCTTCTGGAAGGTCGGGCAGAAGCTGCGCACGGACTTCGCTCGCGACGGCGACCGTGTTCGTGCCCGGGCTGCTTGAAGATCGCCAGGGAGATCGACGCGCTCGTCGTTGTACCAGGCGGCCGCCTTGTCGTTCTCGACGCCGTCGACGACCTCGCCGATGTCGGCGAGGCGCGACCGGGCGAGCCGTTCGCGGTAGGCCACGATGACCGGCCGGTAGGCGGCGGCGTCGGTCAACTGTCCGTTGGCCTGCACGGTGAAGGACGTCATCGGCCTGTAGAGGATTCCCGTCGGCAGGTTGACGTTGGCGCTGGCTGACGGCCTGCTGCGACCTCGTCGATGCCGATTCCTGCGAGGCGAGCTGCGCGCGGGTCGAGCTGCACGCGCACCGCGTACTTCTGCGGGCCGTAGACCTGACCTGCGCCACGCCCGAGATCGTCGAGATCCGCTGCGCCATCATCGACCTCGCCGTACTCGTCGAGGTCGGAGAGCGGCAGCGTGGCCGAGGTCAGCGTCAGGTAGAGGATCGGCTGGTCCGCCGGGTTGACCTTCTGGTACGACGGCGGCGCCGGCATGTCGGGCGGAAGCTGCCGCGCCGGCGGCCGAGATCGCCGACTGCGACGTCGAGCGCGGCGCCGTCGAGGTTGCGGCGAGAGGTTGAACTGGAGCGTGATCTGCGTCGAGCCCTGCGAGCGAGCGTCGAGCGTCATGTTGTCCAGGCCCGCGATCGTCGAGAACTGCCGCTCGAGCGGCGTCGCGACCGAGGACGCCATGGTCTCGGGCGAGGCGCCCGGCAGCTGACGCCGAGACCTGGATCGTCGGGAAGTCCACGTTGGGCAGGTCCGAGATCGGAAGCAGCCGGTAGCCCATGACGCCGAAGATGAGGATGCCCGCCATGACGAGCGTCGTCATGACGGGGCGCCGGATGAAGATCTCGGCGATGTTCACGAGGAGCCTTCCCTGCGGCCTGCTTGATCTCGACCTTGCGTGCCGGGGCGCCAGGCGCAGCTGCCCGTCGGTGACGACGCGCTCGCCCGGCGCAAGCCGCTTGATCGACGACCGACGAGCGATCCGCCGTGCGCTGACACGGTGACCGGGCGCGATCTCCGACGGTCATGTCGCTCTTGACGACGTAGACGTACTGGCCCGGTCTGGCTCGTTCTGGACCGCCTGCGACGGGACGACGACGGCGCCCGGCTCGGTCGCGAGCGTCAAGCAGCGACGTCCGACGTACTCGCCGGGCCAGAGCGCGTTCGTCTGCGTTGGCGAAGGTCGCCTTCAAGAGGATCGTCCCGGTCGTCGTGTCCACCGCGTTGTCCAGAACGTCAGCTCCTCTCGACAGGCGGCGTGCCGCCACGGTGCCGCCGCCGGGGACGCGGCGACCTTCAGCCTCTGGCCGGGCCGGCGTACTTGCGCGGATCGCGGCCGAGGGACGCCTGGCACCGAGAAGGAGACGTACACGGGGCTGACCTGGTTGCAGCACCACGAGCGGCTTGTCGTCGTTGCCCTTGACCATGTTACCGGGATAGACGAGGACGCTTCCGGCCCGGCCGTCGATCGGAGCGGTCACCGTGCAGTAGGAGAGCTGGAGCCTCGCGTTGTCGAGCATCGCCTCGTCGGCCTTGACCGTCGCCAGTGCAGCCTCGGAGCCGGACCGGGTCGCGTCGTACTGCCCCTTGGTGACGTAGTCCTTCTGACGAGGTCGGCGTAGCGCTTGACCTGGTCCTCGGTGTGCTTCGCGACCGGCGCGGTCGCGCTCGAGCTGGGCGCGCATCTGGGCAAGGGAGGCCTCGTAGGGCGCGCGGATCGATCTGGAAGAGGAGGTCGCCCCTTCCGGACGTCCTGGCCCCTCCTTGAATCCGACCTTGATGACCTCGCCGCCGACCCGGGCCTTGAGCGGCGACCGAGGAAAGAGGTTCCACGTGCCCGATCGCCCGGACTTCGACAGGGACGTCCTGCCGGGCGGCGGTCCCGACCGTCACCGGGACGGACTCTTCAGCGGAGCGCCGGCGGGCTTCCCCGCAGGCCCAGGCGGCGCGCGCAGGCCGCGAGGAGGGCCGATCCGGCCGGCCATTCTCTTCATGGAGTGCCTGTTTTCCTTCCGGCGGCGACGGCCGCGGGATCCCGGAGCATTCCCGGTGTCGTGAGCCAACTGCGCCAGGGCCAGAAACCACCTCGACGCGCGCCTGATTTCCTGCGCCCGGGCGTTGGCGAAGGCGGTCTGGGCGGCCAGGAGGTCGAGGATGCTCCCCACCCCCGCCCGGTAGCGGCCCAGGGCGACCTCCTCGGACTGCTGCGCGGGACGCGTAGAGGTCCCGCGGCCGTTACCTGCTGGGAGGCGGTCTTCAGGTTGTAGTAGCTCGTCCAGACCTGGAGGATCACCTGGTCCGTCAGGGTCTCGACCTGCGCGCACTGCGCCTGGGCCTCCTCCCGCGCCTTCAGGACGTCATAGGTGTTCTTCCACGCCGGTGAAGACGGGGATCCGCAGGACGACCCCCGAATAGGTGTCCGGGTGGACCGACGGGTTGAAGTAGTAGTATCCGACCGGCGGTGCCGATGGCAAAGAGGTCGGGAGGCCCTCGGCCTGACCGACTTGACGTGGCTCTCGCGCTTCATCGCGGTCAGGCGGGCTGCGGCGAGGTCCGGGCGCTGCGCCTCGGCCCGCTCGCGATCAACTGGTCCACGGTCTCGGAAACGACGTCCACGTCCACGTTGGTGGGGAGGTCTCCGCCTCGACCGGGATGTTGGCCGGAACGCTGACGCCGTCGCGAGGGAGCCGCGGAGCGGTCTGGATCTGGCCTTCCACCGACCGGAGAGCTAGCTCCGTCTGCGAGTACACGGTTTTGGCCTGCAGCTTCGTCGGCGATCGTCGCGACGCCAGCGCGGTGGCGCTCCTGCGCGGCAGGCGCAGGCTCTCGTGCGCCGCCTTGTAGACTCGCCTGCGCCGCGGACTTCAGGCCTTGGCGGTTCAGGTACTGGTGATTAGGACTGCGCGATCGCCAGGGCGACGTTCTGGATCGCGGCGTTGTGCTCGTAGTCGGCGGCGCAGAGGGCGCGCCGGGCCTCTTCGACGTCGGCCGAGCGCCCCCGGAAGTCCAGCAGCAGCCACGGTCAGGGCTCGCCGAGGGCCCGTAGGTCGTCGCAGGGCCGTGCGTTCCGCCCGTGAGAGGCAACTTTCTGGCGAACGATGCTTCCGTCGAGCTCGATCGTCGGGTAGTACTCGGAGTACTTGGATCCCAGCTCCGGCGGCGGCCGCCCGCGGCCCGGAACCAGGCCGTGCTGCGTGACCGGGTTGTTGCGGAGGCCGACGTCGAGGATCTGGGACAGCGACAGTGGGCCGTCCCGGGCTTCCAGGTACTCCTCGGGGATGGCCGGCGCGGGAGGAGGTCGGTGGGCGGAAGCTTCGCGTCCGCCGGCGGATCCCACGCCCTGGCGGGAGTCGAGGAAACGGACTGGTCCACGGTCCGGGGAGGGCGGGCAGACCGGCGCAGCCGCCGCGCAAGGACGCAGCAAAGACCGGCGAGCCCTATCTTCCTCATAATCAGGAACCGCCCATTATTTCAGACGGAGCCGATCGGGGATTTGTGATTGGCGATTGGCGATTTGTGACCAGGACTGGAAAGGCTTCTCCCTCGGCGCCGGGATGTTCGAGGTTCGCCCTGCCCACAAATCACAAATCACAAATCACAAATCAGTCTCACCTCACTCGTCTCAGTTACGGGCCGCATGCTAAAATTCTTCTAATTGCATCGATGAAATTTAGGTCTGCCATCCAGGACGCCTTCGACGGCCGGAGGCGGCGCGCCTGTCCAACTTGATGCCGAGGCAGCGCGAGCATCGCGCGGCGAAGCACAGCAAGCACCACTGAGGAGAGCCGCGGCGACAGCCGCCGGAGAGACATTTTGGCAACGGAACAGGGAGACAACGGAATCCGTCTGGGGAGGCTCCTGCGCCTCGGCCGGCAGCGGGACTTCTCCCTTCCACGGTTCCGCAAGGCCCTGGCGTCCGCCGGAAAGGAACGGCGAGCGGCAGGAGATTCTCCGGCAGCTCCTGACGGACTGGACCGGGATCCCGCACGCTCCCCGGGAAGCCGAGGAACGCTGGAAGGAAGTCGAGAAGATCTTCGAGTCTCTCCGCGATTCGCTGGACGGGCCGCTGTCCTCCAGACGGCGCTCCTGCACCACTACCACTCCCGCAAGGGACTGCTGAAGGAGCCGCGGCTTCTCGCCGAGCGCTGTGACTCCTCGCGGTGCTGCGGGTCAACGCGATCACGGACCCGCTGACCGGGTCTCTACAACCGCCGTTTCTTCCTCGAGCACCTCGGACCGCGAGATCGCGCGGGCCGAGCGGACGCGCGGCATCGTGTCGGTCGCTGCTGACGGACCTGAAGAACTTCAAGGGATCAACGACCACTTCGGGCACCCCGTGGGCGACACGGTCCTCAGTGCGCACCGCGCGGGTCATCCGCGAGCATCCTGCGCGTCGTGGACGCGGGGTGCCGCTGGGGCGGACGACGAGGTTCGTCGTCGTCCTGCCCAACACAGATCTGTTCTCCGCCTTTCGCGGTCGCCGGAGAGGATCCGCCGCGAAGTGTCTCGACCTCGGCGCTTGCCCGGGCGCCGGGGATTCACGCTGGGGATGCACTACCGGGATCGCTTCCTACCCGACGGACGGGCGGACGGCGGACTTCCTCCTGAAGGTCGCGGACCTGCGCGCTCTACCAGTGCCGCGAGCAGTCGCAGCTTCCAGCGCGACCGGCGCAGCGCACCGCGCGCTTCTTCACCGAGCGACATGAACCTGCACGTCTATCCAGCAGAACCGGCGGCTCCTGGACCGCCGCGGTGCTCGACGTGGGCTACGGCGGCGTCGCGTTCCGCGGCAGAGGCGGCCGCGCGGAACGCCGCCGCGCTGGAACGCCGAGATCGCTCAGCAGAGACGATCCCGGAGCCGCCACCCGGTGCACGCTGAACGGTCGGCCAGCTCCGATCGCAGCTTCACCGGCAGGAGTGCTTGCTGACATCGGACTGCTCCTACACCTAGAAACGTGACTCGAAAGAAGCTTTCGCTACAGCATCGCGCGGCCGACATCATCGGGGCTCTGTTCTGCCTCTTCTGTCTCCTGGCGGTCGGCGCTGGGGCTGGGAGGCGCGAGACCCGCTGTCTGCTGGCGATGGGAGGATCAGCTGCTGTCTGCTCTTTCCTCTTCACGCGGAGCGGAGCCTGCGCGAGGCCCTCGGGGAGTTCTCTCGCGCCGCTGGCGATCGTCGTCGACCTGGCGCTGCTCTTCTGCGCGATGTCCCTGACCGGGCGGGGCGGGGAGCCCTTACGCGCTCCTCCTGCCGGCCGGCCTCGCGCTCGCCTGGTTCCAGCTCGGACGCGGCGCGGCGCTGGTTCTTCGCGGCGGCGTCGCTTCTGGGCGTCGCGCGCGCTCGTCACTCCTCGGGCGCGAGCCGCTGTCGGAGCCCGCGCGAGGCTCTTCCCCTGCTCCTCGCGGCGCCTCGCGGCGCCGGGGCTTCTCGCGGCGCTCGAAGCGCGCGCGCGAAGGCTCCCGCGGCAGGAACGCGCGGAAGACGGCGAGCCGCTCGCCGACGGCGGCGCGGCGGCCTCCGAGACGGCCCGGAGCGCACGGCGCTTCCGTCCGCAACCGTGAGGCGGAGATCCTCCACGACCTGCGCTCTCCGCTCTCGGTGATGCGCGTCTACAGCGACCTGATCGGCGAGGCCGGCGCGGCGCGGCGAGATGCCCGAGCGCGGAATACCTCGCCAACCTCGCGCGCGAGATCGAGCTCGCCGAGAGGCTCGTCGGCGGACCGCCGGCGCCGGCGCCGGAACAGCGCGTTCGCCCGGGCACGCAGGCAACGCCGACCTCGTCGAGATCCTCGGCTCGCTCGCGACCGCGTACCGCCTCTCGCACGGCGGCCGCCTGCGCATCGAGTTCATCGCGGAGCGGCCGCAGCTTCCGGTCGCGGCCGATCCGGTCGCGCTGCAGCGCGCCTTCCGCAACGTGCTCGAGAACGCGATCAAGTACACGCCCGAGGGCGGCGAGATCCGCATCCGCGCGCGGCGCCGCCGGGAGCACGCCTACGTCGTCGTCAAGGACACCGGCATGGGGATGAGCGCCGAGGAGCAGCGCGCGGGCCTTCGACTACGCCTTCCGCGGCACCGGGCGCGGTCGCCTCGGGCGCGCGCGGCAAGGGCCTGGGCCTCGCCGTGACGCAAGGAGATCCTCGGAGGCCAACGGCGGCAAGATCAGCCTCTCGAGCGAGGCGGGTTACGGCTCCGGAGGTCACGATGCTGCTGCCCTTCCCAGAAGGGGGCCCGGTGAAGCGCGTCGTCGTCGTGGACGACGACCGCGGCGATCTCGGCCCGCCGTCCGCGAGCTGCTCGCGCCCGAGGGATTCGCCGTCGACGTCGCCGGAGACGCGCAGCGCGGCGCTCGCCGGAACGATCCTGCGAGGTGCCCCGACCTCGTCATCCTCGACGTCAACATGCCGGGCATGAGCGGCTGGGAGTTCTGCGCGATCCTGCGGCGGCAGTCCGCGACGCGCGACGATCCCGATTCTCTTCCTGACCGGGCGCCACGAGGTCAAGGACCGGATCACCGCGATGCAGCTCGGGCGGATCCGACTATCTCGCCAAGCCGTTCGGCGCCGACGAGCTGCGGCGCAAGGTCCGCGCGCTGCTCTGCACGGATCGCCGCACCGCGGAGGCCGGATGAGGCACGAAGCGCCGACGCCGGAACGATGCCGCTCGTCGGCCGCTGCCGCCGATTCGCCGAGCGCGCGACGCCGCCGGCCGAGAGCCATCGAGCGACCTGCGCCGCGAGCGGCTCGTCTACGACGGCGTCACGGGCCTCGCCGATCCATCCGTTCGAGGACCCCGAAGCGCGCGAGCTCGATCGAGCGCGATCGAGCAGCTCGGCGTGATCTACCTCCAGATCGGAAAGTTCTTCGGCTTCGAGGAGCTCTCACGGCTGGGAGCAGTACGACCGGATCCTCGCCGCTCGTGGCCGAGGCCTCCGCGAGGACGCGGCGCGCTCGCGCCTCTCGCCGACTCCGCTCCTCTCGATCCGCTTCTCCGGCGCCGACGGGTTCTTCGTCCTCTTCGAGCCTGCCGCCGTCCCGCGCCGGCAGGCCGCCTCCGACGCTCGAGGAGGACGGCGCTCGCGCTTCCAGGTCAACGCGACGCGGCGGCTGCGGCAGACCTTCGGCGGCACGACGGGCGACCTGATGAGCGTCCTGCGTCTCGAGCCTGACGGCGCTCGACAACCCGCGCGTCCGCGCCCTCGCGCCACGTCATCCGCACGCTCGCAGGAGGCGGTCAAGATCGTCAGCGCAGCGGCAGACGCGCGAGAAGCTCGAGCTCTACGCGGAGCTGAAGGGGATCATCGGCGACGAAGCAGTTGCGCGCCGCTTTCCAGCCCGTCCGCCGCCTGCCCGACGGCGCGATCATGGGCTACGAGGCGCTGATCCGCGGGCCGCAGGGCAGCGCCGCTCGGAGCGGCCGACCGCGCTCTTCGCCGTCGTCGCACCAGAACGACATGGACGTGGAGCTGGAGACGCTCGTGCCTCGAGACGATCTTCGCGCAACCTGCCGCGCGCGGTCGCGCGAGCGCAGCCTCTTCGTCAACGCGTCGGCGACGCTGCTGCGCCACCCGATCTTCCTGAACGCCCGCAACCTCGACCGCGATCAACCAGCAGCCACGCCGACGTCGTCGTCGAGATCTCCGAGAAGGAGAGTCGTCGGCGACTACGCGAGCCTTCCGCGACATCCTGGACATGCGTGCGCGGCGCGAAGCTGCAAGATCGCCATCGACGACGCCGGCTCCGGCTACTCGGGGCTCGAGACGATCCTGCACCTGCAGGCCCGACTACATCAAGGTCGCCGACTCGCTCGTGCGCAACCTCGAGACCGACCCGATCAAGCGCGAGATCATCGCGAGCCTCGCCGCGATCGGCCGCCGCATCAGCGCGACCGTCATCGCCGAGGGGATCGAGCGCGAGGAGGAGCGCGAACGCCTGCGTCGACCTCGGCATCGAGTACGGCCAGGGCTTCCTCCTCGGGCGCCCGTCGTTCCAGGTCCGCCGCCGGGCGCGCCGCAACGAGCTGCGTGCCTTCAAGAGGGCTGGTGGAAACCGAGCTACAGTCTGAGCGTTCGACCGAGTCTGACGAGTAGCTGCCTCACCCGGTTCTCTCCCGGGAGGGAGGCTCGACATTCTCACTCTATACTTGAGCGACCTTCGCACCGCGTCCTTACCTCGCACTGCGGCACCGCGACTACCGGCGGCTGCGTCGTGCTCGCAGCTCTTCTCGCTCATCGGCTCGCAGATGCAGGTCGGTCGCGATCAACTGGCACATCTACCTGCTGACGCGGTCGCCGCTCGCGCCCTCGGGTTCGTCGGGCTGACGCGGGTCGTGCCGATCGTCGTCTTCTCGCTCTGGGGCGGCGTCGTCGCCGACCGCTACGACCGGCGGCGCGTCATGATCGCGACGCAGCTCGCGATGACCGCGGTCGCCTCGGCGCTCGCGGCGCTGACCTTCGCGCGGCGGGAGACGCTCTGGCTCCTCTACGCCTTGAACTTCCTCGTCGGCCGCGGCGGGGCGCTTCGACGAGCCCGGCGCGGCAGGCCGCTCATCCCGCGGCTCGTGCCGCCCGAGGAGCTGCCGGGCGCGCTGTCGCTCAACTTCTCCGTCTTCCAGGCCGCGATGATCGGCGGCCCGGCGATCGCAGGGCTGATCCTCGCCGGCCACGCCGGCGCACTCGGCCGCGGCGCGCGGCCGCCCCCGCCGGGATGACGCTCGGTCAACACCGGCGGCCTCGCGCTCATCTATCTCTCGAACGCCGCTCTCGTTTCTCGCGGTGATCTTCGCGCTCGTGACGATGCGGACCTCCGGGGCGCCGGAGAAGGGCGCCGGCGACGCGCATCCCTGGGCGCGCTTTGAAGGAAGGGCTGCGCTTCGTCTTCACGACGCCGCTCATGGTCTGGACGATGGGGCTCGACTTCCTCGCGACGTTCTTCTCCGGGCTCGATGTCGCTGCTGCCGATCTTCGCCGACCAGGTGCTCAAGGTCGGCGCCAAGGGCTACGGCGTCCTCGTCGCCGCGCCGGCCGATCGGCGCGCTCGCCGGCTCGATCTTCGTCTCGATCCGTCCGCTGCCTTCCGCGGCAGGGCGCGATCTTCCTCTGGCTCGGTCGCGGCCTACGGCGCGGCGACCGTCGTCTTCGGCCTTTCGCGGCAGCTTCGTCCTGACGCTGGTGGCGCTCGCCGGCGTCGGCCTCGCCGACGCGATCTCGACGGTCATCCGGCAGACGCTGCGCCAGGTCATCACGCCGGACCGCCTGCGCGGCCGGATGACCTCCGTCAACGCGATCTTCTTCCTGGGCGGCCCCGCAGCTGGGCGAGCTCGAAGCTGGCCTCGTGGCCTCCTCTTCGCCTCGACGGCCGCTGGGCGTGACCGTTCGCCGTCGTCTCCGGCGGACTCCCGACCATCGCGGTCGCGGCCGTGCGTCGCCGCCGTCGCTCCGCCGCGGCGTGCGCCGCTACGACTTCCACGACTATATCGCCACGGCTCCCCGCTTCCCGGTCAAGGAGCCCACTCCCGGCCGGGCTGGCACACCCTCGGGCCGTAGGGCAGGACCGGGCGGGAGGGCGTACCGAGGTTCCCGGCGTAGCGGGGAGGACGCGGCATGCGGCGGGATCGCCGCCGCATCCTCCCTACGGCTCCGCCGCTGAACACCCTCTTCCTGTCATCCTGAGGAAAGCCGATAGCGAGCCGAGGAGGATCTTCCGACCGGGCCGCGCTGCCGCTTGCGCCTACGCGATTCCACTTGCATCGCATTTCGGATTACTGTATTAATACTGTGATACAGCATGACGAGCCGCGTTCGCGATCGACCCGACGGACGCGACCCCGATCTGGAGCCAGATCGAGGAGGGGATGCGGCCGGCTCGTCGCTTCGGGAGGCGCTGCGCCCGCGGAGCGGCCGTTCCCTCGGTGCGCAGACCTGGCGCAGGAGCTTTCCATCAATCCGGCCACCGTCGCCAAGGCCTACCAGAGGCTCGCCGACGCCGGGATCTTCTCCGTCCGGCGCGGCGACGGGACGTACGTCTCGGACTCTCCGCCCGGCCATGGCGCGCGCCGGTCCGCCGGCGAGCTCTCCGACGGCGCGGTGCGCTACGCGAGCCTCGCCGCGACGCTGGGAGCCACGCTGACCGAGTCCTCCGAGCATCTCTCGACCGCCTGGAAGGACCTCGTCGGGAGGAAAGGAGAAAGATCGTGAGCGCCGTTCAAAGTCTCTCCGCGGCGGGCGTCGAAGGATCTGACGCGTGCCGATACGGGAAGACGGCGGCTCTTTCGGGCGTCACCTTCACGGTCGCGCGCGGATCCGTCTCACGCCCTGCTGGGCAGAAACGGAGCGGGCAAGTCCTCCCTACTGCGGTGCCTGCTCGGCCAGCAGAAACTGCACGCCGGGCGGGCGACGCTCTTCGGGCAAGACGCCTGGAAAATCGCGCCGCGCTCATGGCTCGCACGGGCGTCGTTCCGGAGGAGCGGACGTTCCTCCGGAGATGACGGCGCGGCGAGATCTCGTGCTTTTCGCGGACCCTCTACGGCACGTGGGATGCAAAGGCGAGTCGGAGAGCGCCTCGCCCGGTTTGGCGTTCCGACGGACGCGTCGCCCTTCGGCAAGCTCTCCAGCGGCAGAAGTCGCAGGTCCTGCCTGCCGCGGCGCTGCGGGCATCTCGGAGCCTCTCGTCCTGGACGATCCGACGCTCGGGCTTCGACGCGCTGTCGCGCGGAAAGCTCTTCGAGGAGCTCATCGGCGACCTCGCCGACCGCTCGACGACCGTCTTTCTCGCGACGCACGACCTCGCGGGAGTCGAGGGATCGCCACGCGCGTCGGGATCCTGAAGGCCGGACAGGCTCGTTCTCGACGAGGAGATCGAGACCTCCGGTCGCGGTTCCGGCGGATCCGCTACGGCAACGACCTCTCCGTCGAGCGGGAGGCCTGGGGCACCGAGCCTCGACGATTCTCGACGCCGCGCGCGTCCAGGTCCGCGGGCTGGGGAGTGGACGCCGTCGTCTCGAACTACGACGACGTCTCCTTCGGAGCGGTTCCGCCAGAAACCCGGAGTCGTGGACGCGGGAGGCGTCCTCGATGTCGCTCGAGGAGATCTTCCTGGCGGTCGCGGGGAGCCGCCGCCCGCGGAGGCGCCGGCCGCGAAGGTTTCCGCGCGGGGAGGATTGTCATGAGGGGCTTTCTGGCCGTCGCGACACGGGAGATCCGGCAGGAGGCGTAACGTCTTCGCGGCGGCGGCCGTCGCGGCGATCCTCCCTTCCTCGCGCCGCTCCTTCCCGCGGTCAAGCACGACAGCGCGGCGGAGGTGCGCTTCTACGCCGCCGCCTTCCTCGCGTTCGCGCTTCGCGGCCGGGCTGTCGCTGATCCTGGAACGACCGCGATCGGCAGCGACCTCTCGCAGCGCCGGCTGGGCTTCTATTTCTCCCGCCCGATCGGGGCGTCCGCGATCTGGACGGGCAAGATCGCCGCGGCGTGGCTCGTCGTCGTTCTCGTCACCGTGGATCGTCTTCGCTCCGGCCGCGCTCGCGCAGCCTTCCCTGTGGCGGAGCGAGGCGGGCTCGGGATTCGGGCTTTTCGCCGCCGCCTCCGCCGCCTCGGTGCTCGTCTTCCTCGCTCTCGGCAACGTCGTCAGCATGTCGCTGCGTTCGCGGTCGGCCTGGGTGGCCGCCGACCTCGCGGCTTTCGCCCTCTGGATCGCCCTGATGGTGTCGATCGGCTTTCCCTGGCCGCGGCCCAGGCGACCGCTCTCCTGCAAGGTCTCGGCGTCGCCGTCGCGGCGGCTGCGCGGCGGCGGCTGCTGGCGTGCCGGCGGCGCGCAGCAGGTCTCCATCGGCCGGCTGGACACGGCGCGGCGGAAACCGCGCCCGCTTCGCCGCGCTCTGGGGCGGGCTCTTCCTCGTCGCGGCGCTGGCTTTCGGTTACGTCCGCTGGCTCCTGTCGCCGTCGGCGGGCGATCTCGCCTACGCCTCGGTCCATGCCGCGTCGTCGGGAAGCTGGATCGCGGTGACCGGAGCGGCCCGACACCGGTCCGGCCTGGCGGCGTCGCTCTTCCTACGACCTCTCCTCCGGCCGGTCCCTCCTCGCCAGCACTGGACGGGGCAGCGCGATGGTCATCTCGAGGGACGGGTCCACGGCCGTGTGGACCGAGCCGTCGAGCATCTGGGCGGACGGCCCGCAGGACGTCTGGATGTGCCGGCTGGGCAACCAGAGGCTCGGCGGGTTTCGACCGGGATCTCCGCGCGTCTCTGGAGAATCGAGCTCGGCGGACGGCTCCGACCCTCGCCGCCGTCGGGCCCGGTTCGGATCGGCGTCTACCAGCTCGCCACGGGCCGGCTCCTCGCCGGCGATCCCCAGGTCTCCGATGAGCGGTTCACCCGCGTCGCGTTCCTGCGGCCCGGACCGCCTGCGCCTCTACCGCATCCCGTCGGCCGGCTCCGAGCCGTCGGGCGAGGCGCTCGCTTCGATCGAGATCTTCGATTTCGACGTGCCCGGCAAGCAGGCTGACGCCGACCTCCACGATCTCGAACATCCGCCGCCCGTTCTCGCTGACCTTCGACGACGCGGGCGGGAGGGTCATCGCGTGGGAGCGGGAGCAACAGCCTCTCGCTCTTCGACGCCGGGACCGGGCGGCTGGTCGCGGTCCTGGCCAACGCGGGCTGGGAGAACGCCTCGCGCGCCTTTCTCTCCGACGGAACGATCGCGATCGGCGATTCTCCGGCGGAACCGGGCGCGTCCACCTCTTTTCCCGCGAGGGCGAGCCGGGCAAAGTCTTCGAGACGGGCCCCGCGCGGAGTGGTCCGGCTCGGCGGAGAGCCGGTCAAGGGATCCCCTCGCGATCGCCTCCGGCCCCGGAGCCGTCGCCCGAAAGATCGCTCAACGCTTCGCTGCTCGACCTCGAGACCGGCGCGTGTTCGTCCGATCGGCCGCCACCTCGCGCCGGTCGCCGCCCGGCTGCGCTGGAACTACTCCGCAGCCCGCCGCGGGAAGCGTCGCGTCTCTTCTCTTCTCAGGAACGATGGCGCCCTTCTCCGCTTACGACCCGGCGGCCGGGCGGCTCGAACACGGTCCTTCCGAAAGGGCAACGCTAGAATCGGTCGTTGCCTCCCCTCGAAGGTCCACACGGTCCTCTACGACGGCCAGTGCGAGATCTGCCAGGCGTCCGTCGCGCTGGCTGCACACGCTCGACCGGCGCGGCCTGGTGGATTGCCGGCCGATCGTTCCCGACGGAGCTTCCGCGGTCTCGACCCGAAGCTGCGCCTGGAGGACTGCCTGCGCGAGCTTCACGTGCTCTGACCCGGACGGGCGGATCCTCACCGGCTGGGACGCGGTCGCCGCCCTGGCCCGCCTCTTTCCTCCAACGTGGATCGTGGGCGCGCTCGGGAGGATCCCTCCTTTTCGCTGGCTGGGCCGCGCCGCTTACCGGTTCGTCGCCGCCAACCGCTATTCGCTCTCCAGCGCCGAGGCGGCGCCTGCAGGTCGCGCGGCCCGAGACCGTCCGCCCGCAAGTCGGGGTTCCCTGCTTTCTGGAGCTGTTACACGCTCGGGATGGCGCTCAAGCTTCCCTGGCGCTGGCGTCCGCGGCGAAAGCGCCGGCACGCCGGGTGCTCGATTACGCGCGGACATTTCTGCCGGCGCTTCGAGTTTCTCGATGGAAAGCTCACGCTGTGCTTCCTCGGATCGCCCCGGTGCGACGCGATCCCGATCTTCTTCGGCGAACGCTTCGCCGCGGTCCTCTATCGCGGACTGCCTCGTCGATCCCGGCTCGCCTCCGATGCGGCGGTCGCTCGCGAGGCATCTCGCGCGCCTTCCGCGCGGAGCCGTCAAGGCCGTCGTGGCAACGCACCACCACGAGGAGCACGCTCGGAAACCTGAACTGGGCCGCGGCGAGGACGGGCGCCCCCGTCCGGGCCGGCGCGGACACCATCCGAAAGCTGCAGCCGCCCGCCCGGCTCCCTTCGTCCGCCGCTGCCTGATCGGGCAGCCGCCTTCGCCTCGAGCCTCCTCACGAGGAGCTCGGCGAGAGGCTCGCGGTCGACGGCGGAGAGATGCTCGTCTCTTCCGGCGCCCGGGCACTGCGACGCACCACGTCGTCCTCTGCGGGACCCGGAGACGAAGGTCCTCCTCTGCGGCGACGCCTTCATGGGCGCGATGTTCTCGACACCGAACCCGGACGTGGACAGCCGGCGCTGGATCGAGAGCCTGGAGAGGCTGCTCGGCCTGGGTGTGGAGATCCTGGTGGAGGGCACGGCCACGTTCACACGCTCTGGAGCGACGTCCCGGATGTTCCGGGAGTCGTCCTGCGCCGCGACCGCGCCGGCAGATCGAGGAGAAGCTCCAGTACCTGCGCTGGCTGCGGGGGACAGATCGAGGCCGGCCGCGAGGAAGGCCTGCCCGTCGCCGCGATCGAGGCGAGCTGCTTTCCGTGGGCGCGGCGTTCGACCTGGGAGAACCTCGTCAGCGACGAGATGACCCGGCTCCCGAGCCTCGGTCATTTCTCCCGCAGCGAGCTCGTTCGAAGCTTCGTCCGCGATCCCGAAACCCGCGAGACTTTCCCCACCGTCTCACCAGACCCGCCTCTTCCATGGCGGATCCCGGCCGGGGAAATCCTGAAACTGCTATCGTCGCCCGCACGGTGGCGGGGTTTTTCCGCGAAAACAACGAGCTGACCTGCGACGGCGTGCCGCTCAGAGATCGCGCGGCGCGGCCGGGACGCCCGTCTACGTCTACAGCGCGGCGGTGATCGAGGAGAACTTCGGGCGGTTCGACCGCGCCTTCGCGCCCGTCCCCCACCTCGTCTCGCTACGCGGCCAAGGCCAATTCCAACCTGGCGATCCTCGAAGCTCCTCGCCTCGCTCGGCGCGGGGGCGGACGTCGTCTCGGGCGGCGAGCTGCGCGCCTGCCTCTTCTCCGGATTCCCAGCGGATCGGATCGTGTTCTCGGGCGTCGGGAAGACCGACGAGGAGATTCGCGCCGGCGTGGCCGCCGGGATCCTGGCGTTCAACGCCGAATCGGAGCGCGAGATCGAGAAGATCGACGCGGAGGCGGGCCGGCAGGGAAAGAAGGCGCACGTCGCGCTCCGCGTCAACCCCGACATCGACGCGAAGACGCACCCTTACATCTCGACCGGGCTCGCCCGACAACAAGTTCGGCGTGGACATCGGCCGGGCGCACGGAGATCTTCGAGCACTCGCGCCGGTTCGGCAACATCGCCATGACGGGAGTCCAGGCGCACATCGGAAGCCAGATTCACGACACGGCGCCGATGCGAAGAGACCGCCCGGGAGCTCGTCTCGCCTCGCCAGGGACCTGGCGGGGCGCGGCTTCCCCATCGAGACGCTCGACGTCGGCGGCGGGCTCGGGAGTGCCGGCCGGCGGGGCGCGCCGCTTTCCCAGGAGGAGTACGCCGCGGCGCTCGCTGCCCCACTCTCGCAAGGCGTTCCATTCCGGATCCTGATCGAGCCGGGCCGCGCGATCGCCGCCAGGGCGGGCGCGCTCGTGACGCGCGTCCTCTACATCAAGGAGAACCGCGGGCGGAGATTCGTGATCACCGACGCGGGGATGAACGACCTGCTCCGGCCGCCCCTCTACGGGCGATTCACCCGATTGAAACTGTCGGCCCCCGCGAGGACAGACCGTCAAAGCCGACGTCGTCGGGCCGATCTGCGAGACGAGCGACTTCCTCGCCCGCGACACGGAGATGCCCGAGGCCGGCGGAGGGCGACCTGCTCGCGGTCCTCGACGCCGGCGCGTACGGCTTCGCGATGGCTTCCAACTACAACTTCCGTCCGCGAGCGGCCGAGGTCCTCGTGGAGGGGACCTCTTTCCGGACCGTCCGGCGCGCGCGAGACCTGGGAGGACCTGACGGCGCCTGAGCTACCCTGAATCGGTGGCCGGCTATCGCTCCCCGTTCCTGGTCCGGCGGCCGCCGGCTCTCGCGGTCGTTTTCGTTTTCCTCCTGACGGCGTGCCGCGAAAGCGCGAAGCCGGCTCCGCCGAGCGCCCGCGCCGAGCCGGTCCAACCTTCGATCCTGCTGGTGACGCTGGACACGACGCCGCGCCGACGCGATCGGCCCCGAAGCGCGCGGGATGCGAAACGCCCGGCGTTCAACGCGCTCGCCGCGCGAGGCCTCCGATTCCGCCGGGCGTACGCGACCGTCCCCGAGACGCTTCCCTCGCACGCCTCGATGATGACCGGCCTCTATCCCGCCGGCCACGGCGTCCACGAGAACGCGCGATACCTTCCGCGAGATCGTCCCGTCCTGGCCGAGCGGCTGCGGCAGGCCGGCTACCGCACCGCCGCATTCGTCTCCTCGCTTCATGCTCGCGCGGCGATTCGGGCTGGCGCGCGGGTTCGACGTCTATGACGACGAGCTGCCGGCGGGCGCGCCGAGCGCACAGCTTCCGAGACGACGGAGCGGGCTCTCGCGTGGCTGAAAGGCGAGCCCGGCGGCCGCTCTTCCTCTGGGTCCACTACTACGATCCGCACCATCCGTACACGCCTCCCGAGCCCTTCCGCAGCCGCTGCCGCGAAGAACCCGTACCTGGGCGAGGTCGCGGCGATGGACGAGCAGCTCGGGCGCCTGGCCGCCGCCTTCGAGCAGCCAGGTCGGGGGCCGGCCGCGATCCTCGTCGTGGGCGACCACGGCGAGGGGCTCGGCGAGCACGGCGAGCTCCAGCACGGCAATCTCCTCTACCAGGCGACGATGGCACGTTCCCCTCGCTGCTCGTCGGGCCGGGCGCCGAGCCGCGGGTGAGCGACACGCCGGTCAGCGCCCGGAGGGTGTTCCACACGATCCTCGACTGGGCGGGCATCGAGCGAGCCGACAGCCTTCGAGGCTCCAGCAAGGGCGAGGGCGAGGAGATCGTGCTGGCCGAGGCCATGAAGCCGTTCCTCTCCTACGGCTGGCAGCCGCAGGTGATGGCCGTCGCGGGCCGGCGCAAGGCGATCTTCGCCGGGAGGCTGGAGGTCTACGACGTCGCGGCGGATCCCGCCGAAGCGCACGACCTCGCGGGTCGAGGAGGATCTCCGCAAGACCCGCCGCGCGTGGCGCTGCGGGAGTACCCGATGCCGTCGCTCGGAGGCGCCCGCCGCCTCGAAGCTCGGCGAGGAGGAGCTGCGCAAGCTCGCGAGCCTCGGCTACGCTCAGCGCGGCGCGCCGCCCCCGTCGTGCGGACAGGACGCCCCGCGCCCGCCGACATGATCGCGGCTCTTCGAGCGTCATCGAGAAGGCCGTCCGGCCTGTTCGTGGGCAGAGCAGTACGCCAGGCGATCCCGCTGCTGAGAAGATCCTGGCCGAGGATCCAGGAACAACCTCGACGCGGCCCTGCGCCTGGCGACGCGCGCACTCGGCGCTCGGGACACGAGGAGCGGGCGCTCGCAGGCGTTCGAGAAGGCGCGAGCAGCTCGCTCCCGACTCACGGACGTCCGCGACCTACCTGGCGCTGCACTACGCGCGCGGCAAGGAGTGGAGGACGCGCGGTTCCGCTGCTCGAGCGGATCGTGGCCGGAGGCGCCCGGATCGCCTGCCGCGCGCTCGAGGCGCTCGCGGTCGTTCGGGAGCGGCAGGGAACGGATCCCGACGCCACCTCCTGCGGCAGAAGATCTACGCTGGCGCGGACGCCCTCCGCGATGGAGCTGGCAGCGTCTGGGCAGGCCTGGCCATGAGCGCCGGCCAGACGGACGCTCGCCATCGACGTCCTTCGAGAAGGCGCGGCGCCTCCGGGCAGCGCGTTCGGCCACGATCTCGAGCTTGGCGTTCTCTATCTCGCCGCGAGGCGCCTGCCCGAGGCGCGAGAGCGCTCGACCGCGTTCCGCCTTCGCACCCGGACTTACCCGATGGCGCTCTTCAAGCGCGCGCAGGTGCAGCGTGCTGCTGCAGGAGCCCGGATCAGGCCGCGCGCATCGCGCTCGGCGCGGCGGAGAGGCGGACGCGACGACTCGAGAGCTGATCGCATCCGAGCGCGCTCTTCCGTGTGAACACGGAACGGCCAAGGAAAGGCAAACTAAAAGGACCGGCTCGGCAATCGGCCGGGCCCCGATCGTGCAGTCTGCGCAGCCTCTAGAACTGGAATCGCGCCGCTGGCCTGGCAGGCGCCGCGGATCGAAGTAGTTTCGCGGTTTCCGAAGTTCGAGTTGTGCCTGCGGCTCGATGTTGTAGCCGGTCTGCTTGTCGAAGATGTTGAAGACGTCGAGGCGCGAGCTGGATGTTGTACGCCGGGTCGAGATCGGAAGTTCTGGGTGTAGTTGAGGTCGACCTGCCAGTGCGAATCGGATCGCCGGGAGCCGGCGCGGCTCGGCGAAGCGGTTCGAGTCGCTCGTGCTGGCTCGGTCAGCGCCGCGGTACGGCTCGTAGCTGTTGCATCTCCCACGGCTGTCCCGACTGGGCGACGAGAAGACGCCGACGCTGGCGTTCCAGGGGAGCTGGCGGGTGCCGTAGATCGTCGAGCAGGATCGGGACGGTCGCCACGGAGCGTCGCCGTCCTTGAAGTCCCAGAGCTGGCGTCCCGCGCCGTCGCGCGATGTTGGACGAGCCGATGAACGATGTTCATGTCGTTGACGGCCCCGGTCGGTGTCGTCCTGGTCGAAGTTGCCGTAGTAGTGGTCCAGGTGTAGGAGCCGCGCGACGAAGGTCTTGTCGCCGCGCCACTCCGCCTCCGAGCGTCGCCTCGTAGTACTCGCGCTGTAGGCGCCGTCGAGGTCGGCGATGACGTAGGTCGATCCGCTGCCGATCTGGCGCGAGCTGGTCGGCGAGGTCAGGGATGTAGAGCTCGCTGGGAATGCCGGCGCGGCGGGCTGAAGGCGACGCGCGCGTTGTTGTTCGTGTCCTCCCAGAAGTGGGTGCCGTTGCGGTGACGGCCGTAGAGCCGCGCCGGAGAAGTGCGAGTTGAAGTCTCTTGGCTGTGCCGACCGGGGATCTCGTCGACCGTTCGAGGCGTCAGGTCCGGGACGAAGAGCTTGCCGGACGAAGAGCCCCGCTGCCGGGCGTCGAAGAGGACGCCGTTCTGGTCGAAGGAGCGTCCTGGATAAGTGCCGGTCAGGTTGCGGTCCCACGAGGCGGCGCGCGGAAGCGAGCTGGCGGAGGGTTGTACCTCGCGAAGCTCGCGTAGACGGTGTCTTTCCCGTTGTATGCCCCGGTCGCGCCGGCCCGCGGCTGAAGCATCTTCTCAAAGAGTTCAGCAATGCGTAAGC
>ERZ1370068.622-contig-10568_pt1 | contig 31632 bp, 55 predicted proteins | sample MGYA00561227_ERZ1370068 | MGnify/ENA primary metagenome ERZ1370068 (study PRJEB38410, sample SAMEA6850437) | metagenome | study: Metagenomic assessment of the ecological functions of the soil: analysis of the soil microbiota associated with the...
AATCCGCCCTGATGAACGCCGCAGCCTGACGGGAGCCCATGCGCTCTGCCATTCCATCCTCGACGATGTACAGCGCTTTTGCCTGCTCCGCCCCAATGCAGAACGACCATCACCGCCCCGGCCCTGGTTCGCAGTGGCGCCTCCGCCTAGTTATCTGCTAAGGCGGCAGCAGTCTCGCAGTGGGCCAAACGTGCTGGATCAGGCACCAGGCCGGGTTTACAATCCTGTAAAGCTCCTAAGTTCCTGCTGAGTCCGGCTGTGGCTTGAGACTCCCTTGGTGGTACTCCCGTATGACGAAGAAAAATTGGTGTGTCTTTGCGCTTCCCTTGCTGTCCTGCCCGTTTTGCTGAACGCGGACACGGTGGTCGAGGAGAGTTATTGCTCGCGTCAATAACTCCATCATCACCCGCTCGGACTTCGATCGCAGCAAGTCGCAGATTAAAGACGAGATGAAGCAGCAGGAACCGAACGCAACCTGCAGAAAGCGATTTCTCAGAGAAAGAGAGAAAGACGTCTTGCGCGATCTCATCGACCAGCAGCTCTTGATCGACAAAGGGCAAGGATCTGGGACTCTCGGCCGACACCGAGCTGATCAAAAACTCGACGAAATGCGCAAGCAGATGAACCTCGAGTCGCTGGACGATCTCGGAAAAGGCTGCGCAGTCGCAAGGCATCTCCTACGAGGATTTCAAGCAGAACCTCCGCAACCAGATCATCACGCAGCAGGTCATTGGCCGCGAAGTCGGCGGACACTTGAACATCACGAAGGAAGAAGAGCAGAAGTTCTACGAGGAGCACAAAAAGCGACATGGAACAGCCGGAGCAGATTCGGCTGAGTGAAATCCTGGTCGCCACGTCGAAACCCTCTTCCATCACGCCGGTCAAGGATCCGGCCGCGCCTCCCAGCGCAACTGACGCGCAAAGGCAGGCAGAGCCCACCTCCCGCCAGCACCTCGCCGCCGACGATCTGGCGGGTGCTGAGGCAAAGGCCAACGCGCTTCATGACCAGATCCAAGAAGGGCGGTGCCTTCGACGAAGTCGCGAAAGAAGAGTTCCGATCGGCCCGAGCGCAGGCGCAGGGCGGCGACCTGGGATTATTCAAGCGCGGTACGCTTTCGCAAGGAACTGGAAGATCGTACGTTCGCAATGAAGGCCGGCAGATATCACCGAGCCGATCCGCACCAAGCAGGGCTTCGTAATCCTGAAAGTCACCGAGCACCAGCAGGCCGGCATTCCGACTGCTGAAGCAGATGGAGCCGCGCATTCAGGACGCTCTCTACTATCAGAAGCTCCAGCCCGCTCTGCGCGCCTATCTCGACGAAGCTGCGTGAGGAAGCGTTCATCGACGTCAAGCCGGGCTACGTCGATACCGGTGCCAGTGCCGAATCAGACCAAGCCGAAGTCGAGACGCCGGGCAAGGAAGCCGGCGCCAAGAATCTCAAGCAGAAGAAAAAGCTGGGCGTATTCTATTAACACCGTAGAGATCGCAGCTTGCCACCGCGCAGAGAGATTTTTCGCGGCGCTTGGGCAATCGTTGCAACCGACATCATTCATGAAACAGTTCTTCATCGCCGCGACTGCATCGTAACAGGAAAACAAGGTCATCACGTCCAGCTTCGTGGTGGTGTCGAAGCAGGTCAAGCCCAAGAAGACCGGCGAGCCTTACCTGGCGCTCACCCTCGGCGACCGCACCGGCCAGATCGAGGCCAAGATGTGGGACAACGTCGAAGACGCTCATTGACGCCTTCGAGCAGGACGACTTCCTCAAAGTCAAAGGCCTGATCAACAAGATACAAGAATCGCTTCCAGCTCACCATCCACAAGCTGCGCCGGATGGGAGACTCCGAAGTCGATTTCTCCGACTACCTGCCCAAGACCACAAAGAATATCGACGAACTCTGGCAGACGCTGACCGGCTTCGTAGCGACCTTTCGAGAATCCGCATCTGAAGTCGCTGGTTGAGGGCTTTCATGGCCGGACCCGGAAATCGCGCGGAGCGCTACCGCAATGCGCCCGCCGCAAAGACTCTGCATCATGCTTACATCGGCGGATCTGCTCGATCACGTGGTTTCGCTTTTCGATTCCTGCGACCTGGTATCGCCGCAATTATCCGCAGATCAACCGCGACCTGCTCTCGACGGGAGCATTCTCTGCACGATATCGGCAAGATCCACGAGCTGACCTACAACCGGTCGTTCTCCTACAGCACGCGCGGCCAGCTGCTCGGGCACATGATCATCGAACTGGAGATGCTGCAAGCCAAGCTCGCGCTGGTCCCGGGTTTCCCGCCGGATCTCGAAAACGCTGCTTGAGCACCTCATCATCAGCCATCACGGACAGTACGATTTCGGATCGCCGAAGCTGCCCATGTTCCCGGAAGCCGCTGATGCTGCATTACCTGGACGATCTCGATTCCAAGATGGAAGCCATGCGCGCGCACTTCGAACGCGGAAGGGAACCGGAGGATCGCCTGGACCAGTTACAACCCATCGCTGGGCCGGCCCTTGCTGAACACCGAGAAATTCCTTGCGTCGCGCCGGCTCCACCGGCTTCCGCCACTTCGTCCGAGGGCTGATCGTGGGACTCCTCTGCAATCGGACGCGCTTCGAGGAATGCGATCCTGTGCCGGCCGGCTGCGCGGTCAAGAACCGGTAAAGACGTAGTTCGCATTCCGCACGCTTGCGGTACGACCGGCGCGCTCTCATTACATTTTCCCACCTGAGGTTCTCATGCGATCACGTCTTGACCCCGCCCAACCTCCGGCCATTGTTATCTGGACCTTGCAGCTGTCGCTCCCGTGCATCGAAACCGCCGGCTAACGATGCCAACTCGGCGACCACCACTGACTCCAACAACCAGCAATAATCCTGCGTCCAACGGTGTCAGCAACCGCCGATTAAACGCGTCACCAGTTCGACACAAGGCAGCGGCAAGGGCGGCGATGGCCTCGGGCAAAGACGCTGCTGCGGCGCCTGCACCTATCGTGATCCCGTCCGGCACCGTTCACCAGGCGACTGGGAGAAACGCTGAGCTCCGCCAGAGCCAGTCTGGGCAATCCTTTTTCTGCGACTCTCGCGGAACCGGTGGAAGCCGAAGGTAAGACGGTCATTCCCGCTGAGCAACGGCTAGTGGAATAGCCGTCAGCGCGCATGCGGCCGGCAATTTAAGGGAGCGTCGTTGCTCCAGATCAGCTGAATTCAGTGACAGCAGGTGGCCGGCAACGTTCGATTGAGACTTCTTCGGTCGCACGTTCCGAAAAGGGTAAGGGTAAACGCACCGCAGCGATGACGGCGAGGCGCGGGAAGCGCAGGTGCCTGATCGGTGCCTTGGCGGAGGCGGAAAGGGCGCGGCCATCGGCGCACTGGTCGGCGGTGGCGCGGGCACGGCGGATCGGCTTACACCGGCAACCGAGACGTCACTTTGCTTCGGCGGAGTCAGCCGTCGCTTTAAGCTCCAGAGTCCGTTGCAGGTCGAACCATAGTCGACGCGACTCTTCGATGGAGGGCTTCCCTGGGGACTGCGTCTCCGATTCTTTGAGCTCGAAACGCGGGACGCTTTCAGGATGGATCATGCTCGACTTTTCGAAGGCAAAGCTCCTTACGTTCGATTGCTATGGAACTTTAATCGACTGGGAAAGCGGAATCTTCTCAGTGCTTCGTCCCTGCGCTCGCGGCGCATGGAAAATCCATATATCAGAGAGTGAACTTCTGGCTCTGTATGGAGAATTGAACCGCAAGATTGAGAGCTGGCCAGTGCCCGCAATATCGAGAGAGGTCCTGCGATGCGTGGTCCGCGCCCTATGGCGAGCGGCTCGGTTTTGTGCCGACGCAGGTCGATATCGACGCCCTTCCAGATTCGGTGCCGAGATGGCAGCCTTGGCCAGACACGGTTGCGGCGCTGCAGCGGCTCGCGACGAAGTTCCGGCTGTCGATCATTTCGAATATCGATGACGACATCTTTGCTCACACACGCGAGTGGCTGCCCTTGAATTCGAGAGCGTCACCACCGCTCAACAGGCGCTGTTACAAACCGGGGCAGGAGATCTTTCAGATGGCCTTGAAGAGAGCTTCCGTGGCGCCGGACGAGATCGTGCACGTTGGGCAGAGCATTTATCACGACGTGCTGCCTGCGCAGTCATTTGGTCTGGCGACGACGGCATGGTGAATCGCCCCGCCCCGGGCGGGAATTGGGGCCGTAAGACCCGCCTGTGGCAAGCCCGATCTTGAGGTTCTGATGTTGCAACCCTGGCACAGTGTGCGGGTTGCTGAACGCGAAACTAGAATCCGACCGGCATCTTCACGATCTTCTTCCGGATTGCGCAGTGCACCAGTTCCTGCCTTGTTATGAATGTCGAGCTTGCGCATGAGGTTGAATTTGTGCGCTTCCACGGTCTTCAGACTGAGGCCCAGCATCCCGGCGATCTTGCGACCGTATTCCCTCGGCTAGGAGTTTCATGATTTCCGTCCGCGCGGCGTCAGCGAGGTGCGATGGCCCGGCCTTTCCTGACCGAACTTCCCGTTGTCCAACAGTCCACCCAACACTTCCGGGCTGACGAATTTTCCCCGGCGATGCACGTCGCGAAGCACGCTGGCGAGTTTGTCGGCGGGCGTGTCCTTGAGCAGGTACCCGGCAGCGCCTGCCTGCAGTCCCGCATCACGTACTCTTGACTTTCGTGCATGGTCAGAAAATCACTCGAGTTTGTGGATAGTCGGTCTGGATGACGCGGGTTGCGTCGAAGGAAGAGAACCCGGGCATACACAATGTCCATCAGCACAATGTCCGGGCGGAGTTCAATCACGCCTTTCAAAGCCTCGGCCGCGTCGCCCGCCTCCCCGACGATCTCTACGTCGCGCTCGTCCTGAAGGAGTCGACGAATTCCCTGGCGCACCAAGACGTGATCGTCCGCGATAAGACATCGAATCTTGGTTTTCGGTTTCGGCGCTGTCGTGGTCGTCTCGTCGAGATACACCATTCCTCCTGGGCCAGAGATTTTAGGGAACCAAAACGACCGTGGCAGGACCACAGCAATCGCGATGAGACTGTGGCTCGAAAGATTCTACCGTCTGATCGCCACGATGTCACGGCAGAAACCATTGATTCGTCGGTTGCCTTTCCCGTGTCCCCGCCCTTCATCAGTTAGAATCAACTGCTTATGTTGCGCTACATTTCACCTCCGGCGAGTCTCACGGCGAAGCGCTGGTCGCGTTCCTTTCCGGCCTGCCCGCCGGCCTGGCGAGTTGACCAGAATTCGTCGACCGCGGACCTCTGGCGGACGACAACAGGGACTATGGCCGCGGCGGCCGCATGAAGATCGAGACGGATAAGGCGCATATCCTGTCCGGCGTGCATCACGGCATCACGATCGGATCGCCGATCGCCATCCTGCTCGAGAATCAAAGACTGGAAGAATTGGGAAGAGTCGCTGCCCGTGGCGGAGCGGCGATCCCGCCAAGCACAAGGCGGTGAAGTCGCCGCGTCCCGGCCACGCCGATCTGGCGGGCGCATTGAAGTACAACTTTTCCGAAGCGCGCTACGTGCTCGAACGGGCCTCGGCCAGTGAGTCCGCGGCGCGAGTGGCAGTCGGTGCGCTGGCAAAGCTCTTTCTTCGCGAACTGAGATATTGAAGTTCTCAGCCACGTGATATCGGTGGGAGCGGTCTATCGCTGACCGAGGAAGTATCCTGGGGTGAGATCAAGAAAGTCAGCGAAAAGACAGAGATCCTTCTCAGTTGCGCTGACGCCGACTGCCGAACAGCGCATGAAAGAAGAAGTCGACAAGGTCCTACAAGACCGGCGATTCCGTCGGCGGCGTTTTCGAGGTGGTGGCGCACAACGTTCCACCCGGCCTCGGCACCTACGCGCAATGGGACGAGCGTCTCGACGCCCTGCTGGCGGCCGCGGTGATGTCGCTTGCAGGCGGTGAAGGCGGTCGAGATCGGCTCCGGCAATCAGCGCGGCTGCGGCGCCTGGATCGGCAGGTGCACGACGAAATCGGCTATCAGACAGAAGACCGGCTACAGCGAAGTTCAGCCGCGCACAGCAACAACGCGGGCGGAGATTGAAGGCGGCGTCTCGAACGGCGAGGAAATCCGCGTGCGCGGCTATCTGAAGCCGATTTCCACCTTGCGACGGCCGCTGCAGTCAGTAGACTTCGCGACGCGCGAGCCGGTGAAAGCCGCCTATGAGCGTTCCGACGTGTGCGTGGTTCCGGCGGCTGGCGTCGCCGGGAAGCGATGGTTGCGCTCACGCTGGCGCGCGTTGCGCTCTCGAGAAATTCGGCGGCGACTCCATGCAGGAAACCAAACGTAATTTTGAAGGCTATCTCGATCAGTTGAAGAAGTATTGACCGTCGCCGACGACCGAAGCGCACTATCAAACATGATGATCTATCCCAATCGTGAAATATGGCGATCCGGTGCTGGAGAAGCGGCGCGAGCCGGTGACCGTCTTCGACGACGAACTCAAGAAGCTCGTCGAGGACATGTTTGAGTCCATGTACGCCGCGCACGGCGTCGGCCTCGGCTGCGCCGCAGATCGGCATCTCCAGGCGAGTTGGCGGTCATTGACGTGACCTTCAAGGAAGATCCGCGACGCTAAGCTGGTGCTGGCCAATCCCGAAATCATTCACACCGAAGGCCGCCATGCGCAGAACCGAAGGCTGCCTGAGCATTCCGGACTTCCGCGAAGAATGTGACGCGTCCGCGCAAAGTCACCATCCGCGCCCAGGATATCGACTGGCAAGTTCTACGAGAAGACCGGCGAGAGAATTGCTGGCGCGCGCCTTTCTGCACGAAACCGATCATCTCGAACGGCAAGCTCTACATCAGTCACATCAGCGCGCTGAAGCGCGATCTGATGAAGCGCAAGATTCGGCAAACTGATGAAGGCCGGCGAGTGGTGAGCCTGGTAGAGATACCCGCGCCGACCGATCCATCGAACCGCTCGCCATCCTGTCCGAACGCTGATCTTCCATGAATCTCGTCTTCGCAGGAACGCCACGCTTCGCTGTTCCACACGCTGCGAGAAGCTGGTCGGAAGCCGGATTCCATGTCCGCCTGGTGGTCACGCAACCCGGATCGCCCTCGTGGCCGCGGCATGGAACTGACCGCTTCTCCCGTGAAAGAAGCCGCGCGCAAGCTTGAGTATTCGCGTCCTGCAGCCGGAAGAAAATCAGAGAGAATGCCGAATTTCGGGACGAGCTCAGTCGAGCTCTGATCCCGACGCGATCATCGTCGTCGGCTACGGCCGCATCATTCCGCAATGGATGATCGAACTGCCGCGTCCTTGGCAATCTGAACATGCACGCTTCGCTACTCCCGAAGTATCGCGGCGCCGCGCCGATCCAGTGGGCGATTGCGCGCGGTGAATCGGTCACCGGCGTCACCACCATGCGCATCGATGCCGGACTCGACACCGGTGACATCCTGTTGCAGGGGAGATGCCGATCGCGGCAGAGGATACGTCGGAGACGATTGCGCCCAAACTGGCCGCCCATGGGCGCCGATCTCATGGTCGAGACCTTGCGCGGACTGACGGAATGAGTCCGATCTCAGCACGCCACCAGAACCACGAACAAGCGACCCTGGCGCCGATCTTGACAAAAGAGGACGGCCGAGATCGACTTCCATCGCAGTGCCACCGAAATTTGGAACCGCCTTCGTGGATTTCAGCTCTGGCCCGGCGCGTTCACCCGCTTCCGTGGGATGAATCTTCGTGTGGTCGGCCCGGCCGGTCGAGCCAAAGTTCCGATGGGTGCAATCCAAATGGCGGCCATCTGCCGATGGTCGGATGTTCTCCGGGCACGGCTCTTGAACTCACCGAGATTCAAGTGCAAGGCAAAGAAGAGAATGTCTGCGCCAGATTTCGTGAACGGCTACCGCCCGTACGATGGGAATTGCTCGGCTCCATTCCTTCAGAGGATTGAGCCACCCGCGAACCGTCATGCCGCGTCTCCCCAGCCCGCGCCGTCGCTGCTGACATCCTGCTCCGGTGTCAGAGCAGCAGGATGCATACGCCTCCGAGCTCCTCCATTCGGAACGCTGCGATCAACTCGGCTCGCTCGATCAGCGCGCACTGGCAACCGAACTGGTGATGGGTGTGCTGCGTTGAGCGCTCCGCCTTGATGACGCGATTGCTGCGGTGTCGGCGCAAAATCTGGTCAGGCTCGATCCCGAAGGTTCTCATATCTCTCCGCCTCGGCGCGTACCAGTTGGGATGGCTGGATCGCGTCCCGGCCCGAGCTGCCATCAGCAGAGAGCGTCGAACTCGTGAAGCGCGCGCGGAAGCGGTCGGCGGCGCCGTTCGCCAATGCCATTCTGCGCAAGCTCGCGGATCGCCCGGATCGAGATTCATGGTCACGAACAAACCCTCATGGCGGTGGCTGATCCCCAGTCGGTCGCGAAAACTTCTGCGCATCCGCTCTGGCTAGTTGAGCGCTGGACCGCACAATTCGGCGTTGAGATCGCAGCGCGCATTTCTGCCTTCGACCAAGAACCGCCTGGTCACGTCGATCCGCCTGCGAGATCCCTCAGCGGAGGCCGCTCTGCGCCCGACTCCATAGAACTTGGCCCCGGAGCACTTCTAGCGGCAGCTCGGCGCGTCAAAGTCGGCGACGTCACAAAAACGAAATCTGTATGCTGATGGGGCAATCGCAATTCAGGATGAAGCGTCCCAACTGGTGGCAGCCCTTACAGGGAAGGGCTCACGCATCCTTGACTGCTGTGCTGCCCCTGGCGGGAAGACCCTGGTCCATCGCGGATCGCGAATCCCGATGCGACCATCGTGGCCGTTGAACTACACGCCCGGCGAGCTGAACTTGTCCGCCAGCGTGTGGCGGCGGGCAACGTCCACGTAATCACCGGCGATATCCGCGATTTGCCGGTTGGGGACATGTTCGATCACGTCCTCGTTGACGTCCCTTGCTCAGGGACCGGCACGATCGCGCGGAATCCGGAAATCAAATGGCGTCTCCGACCGGAAGACGTCGCCGATCTCCACGGCACGGCAGACGGAGATCTTGCGCGCCGCCGCGAGACACCTCGCTCCTTGGAGCGACGTTGCTGTACTCGACTTGCTCGCTCGAACGCGAAGAGGATGAAAGTGTCGTGGAGGATGTTCTGAGTGCTGACTCTTCGCTGCGGTTGCTGGATGTGCAATCGGAATTGGAGAGTCTTCGCGCCGGTGGCGAATTGGCCGCAGATTTTTCGGCCGACTCAGTTGTCAGGGGACCGTATTTGCGCACGATTCCCGGAATTCAACCGACCGACGGATTCTTCCGTGGCGATGCTCAAGAAGATGGCCTGACCCGTTGCCATCTGCCCGGGCACACGCAATCGACTTAACGCACTTCAAAATTAATCGTGGCGCCCGAGTTCACACGCATTCCAGCCGGCGGCGCCTGCGGGACGATAATGCTGGCTGCGGTGACGGCTGCGGTGGCGTCACCAGAGTGATGCTGGGATTGTCTGTCAGAGTCGCCGCCACCGTGACGTTCCCCACATGAAAGCCGGCATCCAAAACGGCCAGATTTACCGTGCCCAGCGTCTGCCCAACAAAGCTGGGCATCACGAATGCCGGAGTCTGCGAAGGACTGGTGACCAGAAGACTGGAGACGGGGAACGGAGACTCCACTCGCGTTCGGCGGTGGATTCTGCGCCAGCACCTGGTCGGCATTCATGCCCGGCATTTGCAGGTAGGCGACGGACCCGATGTCGAGTCCGCGCCGTCGAATATTCAAATCCGCTGCGCGCCGCTCTCGCCCAAAACATCAGGGATCGCGACCCGCTGTGGTCGAGACTCTGTGCGACTTCGTACCTGCCAGCCGCTGCTGCACTTTCATCCCGGCCGCCGGGATCTGGGAGATGATTTTGCCTTCCGGCACGTCCACGCTGTAGTACTGTCGCTCGACGGCAAGGGTAAGACCGGCTCCCGCGATCGCTTTCGCCGCTTCCCCGGCGCGATCCCCGTGACTTGGGGGACGGCGACCTCGCTGCCGTGAATGGCAAAGCGCATGGCCAGCAGCGCTGACGCCATCGCGACCACCAGCAACACAAGCCCAACGAGACGCGAGACGGAGGATTGCCTTCATGTGAGCGAAATTATCAGGCTCCCGCACGTCACCACAAACCTTCCCGATCGCCCGCGAATTTGGCCAAGGTTACTCGGTTACCAAAGAACGTGACCGCATGGGCCTTTCGGCAAAACCGCACAGCACTCCCGAGACAGATGCAGGAAGCCCGGTTGGGGGTTAAGTTAGTCGCTACAGGGATGCCGCGCAGCGCTGTGTCCCTTACTCCTCGCGTCAGAGGCAGTGATTATGCACAATACGAGTTCCCCCGCCGCGCTTCGGCGTAGTTCGAGAGTGCCGATCAACCTTCCCGTTCTCGTCACCAGCCTGGAACCAGGCACGCGCTTCTCGGAAGTCTGCGAAACGCTCGTGGTCAGCACGCTCACGGCTGCGCGATGCGCTCGCCGGTGAAGCTGGACGCGGGCGTGCTCTTGCACTTCCACAGCAAGGAAGGCCGCGAGACCACGGCGAAGGTCATCGCATGCCAGCCCTCGAATCCGATCGCACCACCTTCCGATTGGCTGCATCGGCTCGACCGTCCAGAAAAATTTCTGGGGTCTTACCAGTTGCCCGGCCGATTGGGCGCAACTTCCGGCTCCTGCTGCTGCCGGACCAAGTCGAAGGTGCCGCAACGGCCTCGCGAGGAGCGTCAGCTTGTCGATCAGGGTGCCTCCCTGTCGCCATCGCTGAAAAATGATGTTCGACAACATCCAGAAACAAGTCTCCGATGACCATCTGCGGGCGATGATCATGGATCTGGTTCAGCCGCTCCAGGCCGAACTGGCGGAGCTGCGCGAGAAGACGACCTCGCGGGCGCAGCAAATTCGAAGTCTCCCTTACGCAGATTCCGCCCGAACTGCAAGACCAGATGGAAGAGCGCCTGCAGAAGAACCTCGGACCGCGTGTGCTCGAGCAGACCGGCGCTCAGGCCATGCGCGTCCTCGAAGACGCCAAGGCTGCCATCACGCAGAAAACCGCCGAGACGCACGATGACTTCATCAAGCGGTATCGCGCGAACTGCAGATGGTGGAAGAACGCGCCCGCAAGCTGTCTCGCTGACATTGCAGAGAACCAGCGCGAGCATCTGAACCGCGGGTTGGGCGAGTTCCATCAGCACTGGTCGATGGCGGCAATCGCCTGAAGAAACTCAGCGAAGATCTATTCCGGGTGATGCAACACGACCTGGGCGAAGAGCATGAAGTGCGCCGCCAGGAATTCGAGCAGGTGCAGTCTGCCATGGCTACGGAGCGCGAGCGCCTGAGGACGAGGTCACCCAACTCGACAGCCGTGTCGCGAAGCTCGATGAGTCCGCGCGCGGACTCCGGAGTCCGGTCTCGACAAGCGGTTGGGCACAGATGGCCAGCAACACGCTGGGCGACGTCCGCAAGCAGTTGGAAAGTGCTACCGACGAGATCCTGATCGAACTCGAAACCCGCAGCTCGCGCGAACTCGGCTCGCGGTGGAAGCCGCCGCCTCACAACTGAGGGCAACGCAAGCGGAAATCCAGGCGGCCGCACTCGCTTCCCTGAACAAGCAAGTCGCGGATACCCTTCGCGTATTTGCGCAGTCGATGGGAGAATTGGAGCGGGAGTCGGTCGAACGTCTGCAGTCCACACTGGCGGGCGGCTTGAGTTCGGTCGTACGGAATCTGGGCGAACACTTTCGAGGAGAACATCCGGCAACCGAGCGCAGATGGCCAGCAGCCGACTAGGCTAAGGCGGTAAAACTTGGGGAAGACACGGGCGCGCCGCGGACTTGCGATGGCGCGCCTTCTTGCTTGTGGGCTGAGGCTGCGCCGTGGATCTGCTCGGGATCAATCATCCGGCCCGTTCGGCGCATCATGACCAGGTCGTATTCGTAGGATCGATCCGCAAATCAAGCAGACCTGGTAATCCTGCCCGTGCGCTCCGCTGTGCGGCCATGAAAAACGGTGAGGCAGAGCTTCTCGATAAGCCGGTTGAAAAGGGCTGGCATGCCTGGCTTCCTCCTTCAAGGTCAAAACTTGCGTGGCACGCCACGCCGATTTTCGGCCGACTTCCGGCCACTTGCCATTCCTGCCCGGGATCAATTTCAACTTAGCACACGCTCACGAAAGTGTTGCGCACCGACGTGCATAGCGGATTTGCGCTTGGCCAATGCGGTACCTTGCACAAGGCCAGTGGGTGGTCTGATTACCTTGACGGGCACGGGTTTTGGCGGATTTCAGTTCGCAGGACCCCGGCGAATTGTGCGCGCTCCAAACGCAGTTTCGCGAAACGTGCGTCCGAATCTACAATGGCTGGCCATGGGATTGTTCGCCAACCCGAACCCCAGCACCTTTGTCCGATCCCTGCCGAAGGCGGAACTGCATCTGCACCTGGAAGGCGCCATCGAGCCCGCAGACTCTACTTGAGATTCAGCAAGGTCACGGTCTTACGAGCTCGCTGGCCGACGTACAGAAGCTCTACCATTATTCCGACTTCGGTGCCTTCCTGATTTCCTCTTTCGTGATATCACCGAACACCTCAAGGCGCCCTCCGACTACGAACTGATTACCTACCGGTTGATGCAGCGCCTCAAGGCCGAGAGCGTTCTGCACGCGGAGGTCTACTTGTCCGTGGGCGTCTGCCTGTTTCGCAAGCAAGACTTCGAGGCCATCTTCGAGGGACTGGAGCGCGGGCGGCAGCAAGGCCAGCGCGATTTCGAGTCTCGCTGCTCTGGATTTTCGATGCGGTGAGGCACTTCGGGTCTGACCGAGGCACAGAAGGTGGCGGAACTGGCCGTCCGCTACCTGATCGAAACGTGGTGGGCTTCGGCATCGGTGGCGATGAGAAACGCGCTGGGCCTGAGCTGTTCCGCGAGGTCTATTCCTTTTGTGCGGAGAACGGATTACGCCTTACCGCGCACGCCGGAGAGACCGCCGGACCTGAATCGATCTGGGGCGCATTGAACCTGCGTGCGGAACGCATCGGCCACGGGCTGACCGCCTACCAGGATCCCGACCTGATACAGGAACTCGCCCAGCGGCAAATTCCGATCGAGGTGTGCGTGACGAGCAATGTCAAGACCGGCGTGTGCCCCAATCTCGCGGACCACCCTGTTCGGCGCTACTTTGATGAAGGCTTGATGGTCACGGTCAACACCGACGATCCCGCCATGTTCGAAACTTCCTCTCCACCGAGTATCAGCTGCTACAGGAGAATTTCGCATTCAGCGACGATCACCTGCGCGAACTGGCGCGCAATTCCTTCGAGGCCGCCTTCCTTCCCGCCGAGAAGAAGCTGGAATTTTTGAACATGTTCGACGCCGCAGTCGCCGCCCGGTAGCCAGGACTGATTTCGTTCAAAAATTGCGGTTTCAGCGGGATTGGCGCCTGTGGGACCTGTGGGCAAAGATCTACAATCTGAAATCTGAAATCTGAAATCACGTTTCCGCATCCAATCCCTATGCCTCTGCAACATCGGTATCGTCGCCTGCAGCGCGGAAGGAGCGGCGTTGTGCTACCGAACGATCTGCCTTGAGGGCCAGCGCTCCTGGGCACGCACAATCATCCGGAAGTCTCGATGCACACTCATCCGCTCGCCGAGTACATGAAGTTCGTCAACGCGAACGATTGGGCGGGAGTGGCCGAATTGATGATGTCGTCCGCAGAGAAGCTGGCGCGGGCCGGCGCAGACTTCCTCATTTGTCCCGACAACACGATCTCACCAGGCATTCGACCTGATCGAACACCGTTCGCCGCGGCCGTGGCTGCACATTGCGCGCGAAGTTGCGTGCGAAGCCACCCGGCGGCGCTCCAAACACATCGGTGATGCTCGGCACGCGCTCCCTTATGGAATCACGAGTTCTATCCTGAAGCCTTGCAGGCCGCCGGTCTGGACTATCGCATCCCGAATGCGCAGCAGCGCGAAAAATCAACCACATCATTTTCGACGAGTTGGTGAACCGCGCAGTTCCTACCACAATCGCTGGCCTACTTCACAGGTGTGATCCACGAACTGAGGGACGAGGGCTGCGACGCGGTAGTGTTGGGATGCACCGAGATCCCGCTGATCGTCACGCCGGAGTCGTCCTCGCTGCCCACGCTCGATTCGACCCGCTTGCTGGCTCGAGCGGCTCTGCGCAAGGCTGTGGAAGGGTAAGATGGTCGCGTGCCGCGTAAATTAAAGTTTTCACGATTGTCCGGATGCTTTGCGATCTGCCGCCTCAGTCCGGGCGCCGTCATCCCCGACTGGGCACCCCACGGGCAGCTTTTCTCGGTCACCTCCACCACCGACGAACTATCGGTCGTCTGCGAGGAAGCGCAAGTTCCGGCGCACGTACCCCACGAAGGCGACTGGGGTTGTCTGAAACTGGAAGGTCCGTTTCCTTTTTCTGAGACGGGCATTCTCACGTCGTTCGTGCAGCCTCTCTCCGAACGCGCCATTCCCGTCTTCGCCATCTCGACCTTTGATACGGACTATGTTCTCGTGAAACGCGGGTGGCTGAGCGCGCCGTTGGGGTCCTGCGAGACGCCGGACACGAAGAAGTCGAGTGAGGGCGGCCAGGCATGAGTCGTCTGGAACGTCCCTGCCGCCATTCAACGCTGAATTTCCGCCAAATACTGATCCGGCTCCGCAGCCTGCGTGAGCGGTGTGGTCTAATAAATGACAGAACGCATGCCATCTGCAGCTACAACATGGAAGCGCCGCTTCAAGGCGCTCCGGCGGAACATCCGCGGCGCGGAGATGATCGTGAAGGGCCTCGCGTCCACGGATCATCCGTTGCTCGCCCACATCATTCCGATCCGACGCTGCAACCTGGCTTGCGAATACTGCAACGAATTCGACGACGTCTCCAAGCCAGTCCCGACTGAGACGATGTTTCAGCGCGTCGATAAGCTGGGCGCACTGGGCACGTCGGTGATCACCATCAGCGGCGGCGAGCCGCTGCTTCATCCCGAACTCGATGACATCATCCGCCGCATTCGCAAAAACGGCATGGTCGCCGGTCTGATCACGAATGGCTACCTGCTCGTAGCGGAGCGAATTCAGAGGCTCAACAAAGCTGGCCTGGAGTGGCTGCAGATTTCCATCGACAACGTGACGCCCGATGACGTCTCGAAGAAGAGCCTGAAAGTTCTCGACAAGAAGCTTGCAGCTGCTGGCTGAGCACGCCGACTTTCACGTGAATATCAATTCCGTGGTGGGCGGCGGCGTGAAGAATCCGCAGGACGCACTCACGATCGGCACGCCGCGCCATGGAGCTCGGCTTCAGCTCGACCATCGGCATCATTCACGACGGCAGTGGCCAGCTTCAGCCGCTGAACGACGAAGAACGCGCCGTTTATCACGAAATGAAGTCGATGGAGAAGCGCAGCTTCACGCGCATCAACGCGTTTCAGGACAACATTGCCCAGGGCCGTCCCAACCAGTGCGCGCTGCCGCGCGGGCGCGCGCTACCTCTACATCTGCGAAGACGGGCTGGTGCACTACTGCTCGCAACAGCGCGGGTACCCAGGCGTTCCCTCGAGAAATACAGCGTGGCCGACATCCGCCGCGAATACCTGACCGAAAAAGGCTGCGCGCCTCACTGCACCGTTTCCTGTGTGCATCAGGTGTCAATTCTCGACTCCTGGCGCGCCCCGCAACAACCCGGTACCGCGGAACAAACGGGCTCGTGCAGATCAGCTAACTGCGTTCCATGGAGCAGCCGGCACCTCCGCCCGCCGGACGGGCGAGACGCGTCCTTCCACCACACAGCAACTTACTTCTTCGGCTGCGCGGTTGGCGGCAACAATCCGTTCAACCGCAAATACATCGAGGCCGCCGAATAGTGATCGGCCCAATCGTTCGTCAGCGCGATCAGCGACCAGGCACGCGGAACTTCGCGCCCGCCATAGGCCTGGATCGTATCGCCCAGCTTGCTGTCGTCGACTTTCGCAAGATTCGTCGTGCAGAAATCGAGGGATGCTTTGAGTGCGGCGACCAACGCATCTTTGTCGGTTTCCTTCGGCTTGTCGAGCTTGGGCTGCGCCGTGTCGCTCGCTTTGGCGCACAGGTAGTAGTTCGAATCGATCATGTGCGTCACCAGGTGACCGAACGTCATCTGCGGCGGAGTTGGCTTGAAGGAAAACTTGTCTGCCGGCATGGTCTCAACCGCGGCCTGCAGGTTCTTTAGCCTGCCGCGGCAAGATCTCCTTGATCACCGTTGTGACCGGATTCTTCTTCTGCGCGAACAACGAGGGACAGAGCGAGCACACCAGCAGCATCCACGAAAAGTAGCGTTTCATAAAAACAGCCTCCCAAATAACGCAGCAAGCATAACCGGGAGGCGCGGAATTCCGCCAGTCGCGGGCCCACCAGCTGCCGGCGGGCGAGACGCCATTCCCCTCCCTCGACAGCAATCGTCCCGCATGCGCCAGCGGACCCTAAATGGTGATTTCCGGAGTCGCTTCGAGCAGACTTTTTGTGTAGGGATGCTGCGGCTCTTCGGTCATCTGCGCAGTTGGGCCGGTTTCGACAATGTGCCCGTGATGCATAACAGCAAGGCGCGTCGCGAGGTAGCGCACCACCGGCATCGAGTGCGAAATGAATAGATACGTGAGTCCAAATTCACGCTGCAGTTGCGCCAGCAGGTTCACGATCTGTGCACCCACGCTCACGTCGAGCGCTGAAACGGGCTCGTCGGCAACGATGAACTTCGGCCGCAAGGCCAGGGCGCGCGCAATGCCAATCCGCTGGCGTTGTCCGCCGCTGAATTCGTGCGGGAATCGGCGGCCGGCGGATTCGTCCATGCCGACCGCGCGCAACAGCTGCGCCACACGCGTCCGGCGCGTTTCCGAGTTTCAGCGATTCGTGAATGATCAGCGGCTCGGCGATCACATCCTCGACGCGTAATCGCGGATCAAGCGATCCGAACGGATCCTGAAAGATGATCTGCATGTCGCGGCGCAGGCGGCGAAAGTTCGCCATGCCCAGCGGCAAGCACGTCGTGTCCATCAAAGCGAATGCTGCCCGAAGTCGGCTCCACCAGCCGCAAAATCAGCCGCCCCAGCGTGCTCTTGCCTGAGCCCGACTCGCCGACCAACCCGAGAGTCTCGCCCGCCTCGATGGTGAGCGAAACGTCATCGACCGCGCGTACCTCTCCGTGAGCGCGACCGCCAAACAGCGATTCACCGAGCGGGTAGACCTTGGTTAGGTTGTGGGCTTCGAGGAGAGGCATAGAAAATTGAATAATCTAGGAATTTGGTAATTGCGTCATTTGTAATTGGGTCATCGACAATTTGCAATTTGCAAACCTGTTGGTCGAGACGCGTCGGCCGCGGGTGAAATCGCAAATTACAAGGTTGCAAATCTCCTCACCCCGCAATCATCGGCACCGCTACCAACGCCGCGATCATCCCGACGATTCTCCACCGTGAAAAATGTTCGTGCAGAAAATCCGCGCCAGCAAGACGGTGATTGCCGGATATAGGGAACTAATGACAACCGCTGCATCGAGGCGTCCTCGTTGGCTGGCGACGATGAACAGCGCGCTGCCGCTAATGTCGAGCACGCCCGCTACTAATCCCCAGACCACTCCGGCGGAGTCCATCGGTCCAAATTGCCGCGTCGCCAGCACAATCGCGCCGGTCGTGAGCAACGAGACGAAGCGCGACGTGCCCGCTAACCAGAACACCGACGCGTTGCCAGCCTGGTGAATACACAAGAAGTACCCCGCGAAGCCCACCCCCGCCACCATCGCGGTGCCGATTCCCTTCGGCCGGCCCACCATACCTTCCGAACGCGAAATCAGCCAGATCCCGATCCCGGCTAGCAGAAATCCTGCGACCTGCATCGCGCCCGGGAGTCCTTGCGTAAAACCCGAATGCGGGTCGGAATGCCCGCTCCCAGGACGGCCGAGACGGGTGCGGTCAGCCCCATGTTCCCCTGCGAAAGCGCGCGGTAGAAAACCGCAAGAGCGAATCTCCCGAATAACCCCGCAGCCACCGCCCACTGCAGGTTCTTCTGCCGGGAAATGGGAATGAAACAGCAGCGCGAGAACCAGCATCACGGTCGTGCCGCTCAGGTGCGTAATGGTCGTGAGCAGAAACGCGTTGGCCTTTCGCGACGCGTAGCCCCGACAAAGTCGCCTCATGCCCCACGCAAACGTTGCGGCGAGCGCGGAGGTGGCGGGGACGAGTTGGTATGGAATGAGCACGCAGGGTTCAGGAGTTCAACGAGATTAGCATGCGGAGATTCAGTGTTGGCCTTGTTGCACCAGGACGGCGAGACGCCCTCCGGACTGCCGGCGGGACGCTGGCTGCTACTTTAATTGGGCTTGCTCGTAGCTCACAAGCTCAAGGCTCGTAGCTTGCGTCTCTGTTGTAGACTCGCTGCTCCGGGTCGCTCCGGATTCCCCCCCAACGATTCCTCATGTCGACTGCGCTCATCTTCGGGCTCATCGGAGGCCTGCTCGTGCGGGCCTTCCTCGCGAACCGTCTGTCGCGGCTCACGCGGATTCCCGACGTGCTTATGCTGATGGCCCTCGGCGTGGTCATCGGTCCAGACTGCACCTCGCCGACCCCGCCTCGCTGACCGGTGCAACCAATCTTCTCGGAACGCTGGCCATCATCCTGGTGCTGTTCGAAGGTGGTCTCGAACTTAAACTGCGCGAGACCCTGCGCCACTTTCCCGGAGGCGTTCTCCTCGCGATTCTCTCCTACGGCATCAGCACGGCGCTAGTCGCGCTGATCATTCACAAACTGCTGGGCGCGCCCATAACCACGGCACTCTCGGTTGGCGCAGTCCCAGGCTGCACTCAGCGGCACGGTCGTTCTTCCGATTCTGCAGCAGTTGAACGCGAGCGAGGCTGTTCGCGAGCGTCGCGGAATCGGACGGGTCCAGCAGTGGTGGCACTCCCGCGCCACCGGAGACAAGTAGCGTGACGCCTCGGCCAGTGCTGCTCGGAAGTGTGTCGAGACGGTCGCGTCCGCCGTCGCAGCCGAACGAGGGGGTGCGTATCGCGTCGAGCTTTGCAGCAATCTTGCGGTCGAGGGCGTCACCCAAGCTTGGAGCTCATCGAGCAGGTGCGCCGCCGGATCTCGATTCCTCTCCATGTCCTGATCCGCCCGCGCGCGGGAGACTTCCGCTACACGCCCCCTGAATTCGAATTAATGAAAAGCGAAATCGCACACGCCAGGCAGATGGGAGTCAACGGTGTTGTCTTCGGCATCCTTGATACCGCGAATCATGTCGACGTGCAGCGCACGCGCGATTTGGTGGAACGGTCTCGCCCACTCGCCGTTACCTTCCATCGTGGGTTCGATGAATCCGCGCACTTGCCGTCCGCTCTAGAGGCGGTCGTTCGAACCGGAGCCGACCGCATCCTGACCTCGGAGGCGCGCTCAATGCGGAGGAGAGGCTCTGCCCATGTTGTCGCAACCGGTGAAGACAGCAGCTGGCAGGATTGGCATCTTAGCCTGCGGCACGATCCGCGAAACGAACGTGCGCAGATCGTCGAGGCAACCGGTGTGCGAAAGTTCACGCAAGCCTGCTGGATCGATCGCTGAAGACGCCAGTGGGCGAAGGGAGGGGACAGAGGTCAAGCGGCAAACTCTTACTTTCAGCCTGAGATGGTCGAGCGCGTTCTCAACGCCGCTCGGAGAGCCAGGTAAAAATCGGTTCGTCCTGAAGGCCACGGTCCCGCGAAGAAACCGCTAACCCACTGCCAGATTTGGGGTTTCGGGCCCAAAATCGCGTGTTGGAATTTGCGGAATGGAGCTCTCTTCTGCGAGATTCAGGTTTGATCGAACTAGCGCCCTCTATACTTTCGGCGGATTTCGCCCACCTCGGCGAGCGAGGTTGCCCGCGCCGTCGAGCGGCGCAACCGTGGTTCACGTCGATATCATGGACGGCCATTTCGTTCCGAACCTCACCATCGGGCCTCCGGTCGTGAAGTCGCTGCGCAAGGCGACCGACCTGCCTGCTCGATTGCCACCTGATGATCGAGAACCCGGACGAATTCATTCCCGGCGTTTGTGGAAGCGGGAGCCAATTGGGTCTCAGTTCACCAGGAAGCCTGCATTCATCTGGATCGCACGCTGCACCAGATTCGGGAGCACGGCGCGCTGGCGGGCGTGGTGATCAATCCCGCGACCCCAGTCGACATGCTTTCGTGAGGTGCCTCGATATCGTGGATTACGTGCTCGTCAGTGTCGGTGAACCCGGGCTTCGGAGGGCAGAAGTTTCCACCCAGCCCTGCCTAAGATGCGTCAACTCAGTCGAGATCCAGGACCCGACGCGGATTGAATTTCCGGATCGAAGTGGATGGAGACGTCGCCTTGATACCGTGGCCGACGTGGTGAGAGCGGGCGCATGAAATTCTCGTGGCGGGCAACGCGGTGTTCGGTGGGAGGGCGATCCAAAGACAAATGCCGAGAAGCTGTTGAAGGCGGCTACCGAAGCCACGCTGCAAAGAGTGTAGCAAGGCCTCGTATCAGGCGCGCCTTCAGGCGCGCCGCAGAATGCGAGAATGAAAGGGCTTAGCCGCCGTCCGCAAATAGATGCGGACCGCTGGCAGGTTTGGCGAAGGTCGACTTCAGTCGTGCCAGATCAGTTGTGAAAATGTCATGCTTTTAGCGCCTGGAGATGCATTCCGGCGACTGTCCAGGCTCTGTTCCAAACGAAGAGGTCTCATGTCGTCACGTAGTTTCCCACGATCGTTCTGCTGGGCGCGCTCGCGTTCAGCGTTGGCTGCACCAATAAGAAGGTCAACAACCCGCTGGCGAACGTCGGCTCCAAGCAGCCCGACAAGGTGCTCTTCGACCGCGCCATGGATGCGATGAAGCACAACCCGCTTCGACGTCGCCCGCATGACCCTGCAGACCCTGATCAACACCTACCCGGATTCGGAATTCATTGCGCGCCGCCAAATTGGCGTCGTGGGCGACTCCCTGGTACGCCGAAGGCGGCACCGCCGCACTATGTCGCAGGCCGAAATCGAGTACAAGGACTTCGAGACGTTCTTCCCGAACATGCCGGAAGCGGCCGAAGCGCAGCTGCAAGATCGCGAACATCCACTACCAGCAGATGGAAAGCCGGATCGCGACTACACGCATAAGCCAAGCGCGCCGAAGACGAATATCGCAACCTGATTCTGCAGTATCCCGACTCAAAGCTTCTTCCGGAAGCCAAGCAGTGGCATTCGCTCGAAGGTGCAGGAAGTTCTGGGAGCAGAGATTCGAGATCGGACGTTTCTACTATCTGCGTCAGTCCTACCCCGCCGCCATTGCGCGCGCCTGAGTTCCTGGTAGAGCGTTACCCGCTCTATAGCGGCGCCGACGAGACGCTTTACGCTTCTCGGTCAGTGCTATGAAGCGAAATCACCACGGTGGCGTTCGAAACCCATTCCCGAAGCATTTAGAAGCGCGCGTGATCGAGGAATTCAGCGAACAAAGCCGCCGACGCATGCGACAGATCCTCACTCGCTATCCACCGACGGATCGGACCGGGGACGCCAAAAACGGCTGAAGCCCCTGCACCGCCACTATCCCCACGCCACCGAAAAGCAATCGCGCAGAACAAAGCAGAGCAGAGAGGCCGCCGAACCACGGGCATGGTCAGTCACGTCGTGGCGGGGCTTTAAAGAAGCATCCCGATGTCGCGAAGGCCCACGAAAGTCGGCGAGCCACCTCTGACGGATCCCCGGGCAGGCATAGAGCGCGACTGACTTCAGCAAAGAAGTTGCCGCTGCTTTAATGCCGCATCCGCCGGGTGGCGAGAAGTCCGTTACCGTCGTGCCCACCGGACGGCTCGGCACCTCCTCCGCTCAAATGAACCAGCGCCCGACGCTCACGACAGCCCGGCAGTCGAGGAGCCCCGACGACGCGCCCCCACCCGCGGAAGGCGGTGCTCCGGCATCTGCCCCCAGTTCGAACAGAGTTGCAACCGGGTAATGCTGCCATCGGATCCGAACGAACTCGAAGGTAGATCCCGCCGAGGCGGGTACGCCGGCGTGCCACCTCCGGCAGGTAAACGGAAATACAGAACGGCGCAGCGCCCGCGGCGAGGCGACTTGCAGCAGCTCCAGTTCGTCAGACACGCCCACCGACAAAGCCTCCACGAGCAAGAAAAAGAAGAAAAAGGGGCTGGAGCAAGCTGGATCCCTTCTAGAACGGCACCTGGTGTGGAGTGCGGGTAGAAACCACCCGCACTCATCTCCCTGGAAATGCGGATGTTCCCCACGCGCGGCGCTCCTTTTATGCCAACCTCAACAGGCCATCGACCCCTAGTAACCTCCATAACCGCCTTCCCCAATTGACTTCAAGCGGCGCGCTGGGTTAACTTCGCGGTATCTCCCCCTTCACCAAAGGACGCCCTTGGCTCGCAAGATTCTGCCTCGCCGACGACAGCGTCACCAGCCCAAAACATGGGCCGCAAGATCTAACTGATGCTGGTTACGAAGTAGTTACGGTCAACAACGGCTCGGCAGCGCTCAAGAAGATCGCCGAAGGCAAGCCCGACCTTGATTGTCCTCGACGTTTACATGCCGGGCTACAGTGGCCTGGAAGTTTGCCAGCGCATCAGGAGAACCGCGAGACCGCACGCATCCCGATCTTACTGACGGTGGGAAAACTTGAGCCCTTCAAACCGGAAGAAGCTCGCCGCGCCCGGGCCGATGCGTTTGTCGTGAAGCCATTCGAAGCGAGCGAGTTGCTCTCGGCCCTCTCGAAGGCTCGAAGACAAGATCATCCCCGGCGCAGAGCCCTACAAGCGAAGGGCGCTTCGCGCAAGGCGGTCGCGTCGGTCGATCAGGAACCCCGACGGCAGAAGATTCGGCGACTCGAGGGTGGATGGAAAGCGCGCTTACGGATCCCAACCGGCAAGCCCTAAAGAGAGAGATCCGGAACCCGATCCGGACTACGCGCGGCCACACAGGGCAAGGGTTCCGCGATCCTAGCCGAGCCTTCCGCAAAAAGAATGCGCTGTCCACGCCTCCGCCTGCGCCGGACTTTGCCGGAGACGTCCGTCTGCCTGCCGGCATTCCGCACGACATTACTCCTGAAGAGATCGCCGCCTGTACCAGCGGCGGCGGCTCCAGCTGGATGGAGCCGCAACAGCGGCCCGAGTCGACTCTCCGGAAATTCAAGCCGCTGAAAGTGCCATCACTGAGAATGCCGCTGACGCCGTCGCGCAGGACAACGCACCTGCACTTTCGCGCGTTCTCCGGCGCTCACCGAGTCCGCTGACGTTCAACCGCGGACCGCGGCCCCAATGGACTTACCTCAGCCTCGGAAGCCGTCGCCGAGGGGCAGCACACGTGGAAACGGTCACCACTGGGAGTGAGGCCCTGCCTGAAGTTGCAAGCATTCCCGTTCCAGATGCCCAAGCGATCGCCGAGGAGCCTGCGACTCCGGCGGTGATCCCATCCGAAGAGAGCTCCAGCGCAAGCGTCAGCCGTACTAGTACTCGGTTCCACCGGCAGCGGCAGAAGAGCGTCCTACTCGCGTTCAGAGATGCCGGAAGTCGCAGCGGTGGTAGCGACCTGATGCTCCTGCGCCCGCAGCCGTGCCAGAGTTGCCGCGCCCCAGCCCGCAGCCGCAGCGCCTCTGAACGACGGAAGTCATGGCCGCACTGCGAGACGTTGATTCGAGTTCTGAAGCGGGAGAGTTGTCGCAACCGATCCTTCAAATGGATCCGGGCACAGCGTACCCGGCGCATTCCGCCCACTCGCGATGGATCGCTGAAGAGTCAGCGCTTCGTGGTGGATCGAAGCAACCATCTCGCTCAAAGCGAGATGGCATCCGCCCAGTAGGTACTCGGGACGAGCTGCACATTCCGCCGAGGCTGAGTCGCGCCACGCTGCTGTCGCGCAGGCCCGGATCGACCTGAGCACAATCGCTCCCGACGACGATCGAGCAGCCTGCGGTCAGGCAATGGCCTCAGCTGCCGCTGTGGGCGAGGGGAGCGCCTGCCTATTCAGCGGTGACTGCTCCCACATCACCCAGAGTTCTCGACTACCAGAACGGACTGCGGAAATTGCAGACCTCGACTTCCGAACTCAGCGTGCGCTGCTGCATCCTCCACGGCAGAGCTAGCTCCAGAATGCATTCCACCATCGAAGGAGGAGTTATGGCTGCCAGTTGGAAGAGACATGACACGACTCGATCGCCGGAGCTGCCATGCAAAACCTGCTCTGGCGAAGGAAGAATTTCGCGACGTTGAGCCGGCATCGGTCGACCGCCACGCTACTGCTCGCGGTTGAGCGGGGCGCGCCGCCAGTTCAAGGCCAGTGACCCCACGTGCTGATCGCAATAATATCGGCGACAGTGTGCTGGCCGAGTTGCGCCCAAGATCGTAGAAGAGATTGCCCGCAAGCTTGCGAATCCGAAGAAGGATAAAGATCGGATCCACGAAACCAGAATCAAGCAACGCCGCTCCAATGAGTGGCGTTGGTTTTGCGCCGGAAACACGATCATGACCGCGTCGGCTGTCCGGCCCGAATCAGGCGAGGCATGTTCATCCCAGGGGCGGCGATCCGAGATCCTTCTCGGTCGCGTACGGCGCATAGAACATCAAGTGTGCTGGGGCGTGCACGGAGCTGGTTGCTCTGCGGAATGAACAAATAAATGGAGTCCGGAGAGCATGTAGACGATCCCCGCCTTCCTGGGCGCCAGAAACTTCTTCCGTCTTGTAGCCCGCGTCTATATCGGCCTTGATCTGGTCTTCGGTCCTGCCCTTTGCGCGTTGTTCCTCCGGCGAACAAGCGCGTGGGAAGCGTGGTCGCGCTGCCCTCGGCGTCGAAGCACGTGGGTTCCTGGTTCAGCGGAGTCTGCCGATCGACGAAACGGGAGAAACCGTTGCTGCCATCCTGCGCTTTCACATAGCCCGTCGAGTCCAGCAGCATAGACGGTTGCCTTTATCTGAAATCTCGGGCGGGGCGGCACTCTTGGCGAGCGTAATCTTCTTCTGCCCGCGGCAGCGATCACTATCGTAAGCAGGCTTGGGTGGGCTCGCCTGCGCGAACAACCTAGAGACTTGTAGTTTGGAGCAAGAGAGCCGGCAGAAGTCGCGGCATGTGCGCCTCCGAAGGCGAATGCCCGGCACCGGGGTTCGCCTTCGGTGTACATAGACTCGAACCCTCTTGCGGCGTTAGCAGCCAGAGAGCAGCCGCACTCTCGGGATTGCCGCCTAGCACCGTTCGTCGGCGCTTTTCGGGCTGATCACTTTTCCGATCTCGGTGATCTTGTTCGCGGGAAGCCGCTGAGTTCAGCATGCTTGCGAATCGCGGCTTCATTTTTCGCCAGGTAAACGCAGAAGGTCTTGTTCTCGGCAACGTACGACTCAACCCACTGGATCTCGCTGCTTCCCACTTGTGCCAGTGCCGCGTTCGACGTCGCCGCCGCCTGCCGCAACTGCTCCCCTGCAGATCTCCCACCTTGGGGATTTCGCGCTCAATCACATATTTCTTCATGACATCCTCCAATCCTTTTTCAGGAAGTTTCCTCGATATCACGAAAATAGCCGCAGGCAGGGCTTGCGGACAAGATGGCAGATTTGCCATTATGAGTGAGGTGATCCAGCCAACGCTCATTTGGTAGTCGAAGGGCCTGAATGATTGATGTCACTGTACTCCTCTTGAACGACACGTTTTCCTCGACCGCGATCGGGCCGATGGAAGTCTTCCGCCACGCGGGGTCGCTATGGAACTACCTCACCGGAGTGCGCCCATCTCCCAATTTCCGTGTGACCACCGTGTCGGCGGATGGCCGAGCAGTCAGTTGTGATGGCGGCATCCGCATTCATCCCGAAGGAGCCATCAGCAGCATCCGCCGCACCAACCTCATCTTTATCCCGACGACCGGACTGAACCTCGACAACCTTGGCGAACTGTATGCCCCCGTCCTGCCCTGGCTCGCGCCGCTGGCACAAGCGAGGCGCGTCGATCGCGGCCGTCTGTTCGGGGGTGGGCCTGCTGGCCGCGACCGGAATGCTCGACGGCAAGCGCGCCACCACACCATTGGGGCTGGCCGAGACCTTCCGGAAGAAATATCCGAAAGTGAAGTGGATGCCGGAGTTGATGGTGACGGAGGATCGCGGCTTCTATTGCGGCGGTGGCGTGCATGCCGCGCTCGATCTTAGCCTGTACCTGGTGGAGAAGTTCTGCGGACACGAAGTCGCCGTGCAGACATCAAAAGCATTGCTCATCGACACGCCGCGCGCCTGGCAGTCGGGGTTCGCGATTGTGCCCCTGAAAACGGACCATACCGATGACGCCATCTCGCGCGCCCAGGAATGGCTACACGAGAACTTCCACCGCGAATTCCCACTCGAGTCCGTCGCCCAAAAGGTGGCGATGAGCGTGCGCAACTTCGTGCGGCGCTTCAAGCAAGCCACCGGAGACAGCCCGTTGATCTATCTTCAGAAGCTCCGCATTGCGGCCGCCAAGCGCCTGCTCGAAGGCGACCACCGCAGCGTCCAGGAAATCAGCGACGCCGTTGGATACCAGGACGTGGCGTTCTTCCGCGAGGTTATTCGAACGCCACACTGGGGTGGCGCCGAGCGCGTATCGCAAGAGGTTCGGCGTGTAACGGATAGTTAGTCCACATGTTTGCAAGTAACTGCACATAGTCCCGATTTAGGACTCCATGTAAGAACCATTTGCTGTGCGAATATTTGTGGGCTAATATCTTCGGCGCGAGGGGCCCATGAAAACGCTCATTACCGCCACTGCACATCTATTCGTCCTCTTAACCTTGGCAGCTGTTGTGTGGGGACAGGAAAATTCTGTTCCGCAATCGAACTTGAGCAATCCGGCTTCCGCTGCGTGGTGTAGCCACCACCACCAGCGCTCTGGAACCGGCGCGAGCGCCGCATTTCGTTCCAGTTCTCATCTCGGCCACGGACAGCCACGGCAATCCGATCCTGAATCTTACGAAAGATCAAGTGACGGTACTGGACGCGAATCTATCGGTCTCCCCTCTGCAGATCTATAAGGGATCGGATCTTCCACTGCACCTGGGCATCGTTCTTTTGTGCACGCCTCGAACCTTCGCCCAGCAGCAAGCTGCCGCCATCGATTTGGTCAACAAGGTGATCCGGCCAGGAGTAGATGAGGCGTTCGTCATATCAGCGCATGGAAAGCATCCATGGCCCGGAGAACGGCTCGAGTGGAAGCTGGATCCAGCAGTGCTTGACGACTCACCATCAAGAGCCTCGACCCAAATGCGGGCTTCTGGGATGCCTTCAACTTCGACTTACAAACCGCCGAGACGTCAGGGGACGAGAACGCCGGGCGAAGCACGCTGCAAACCGTAGCAGGCAACGGAGTCAGCGTGTTCGACGTCGTCTACTCGATGATGAGTTCCGATCCGCGTCCTTCCCGTCGAGTCGTGGTGATGTTTAGAGAACCATGGGCCCATAGTCCCGGCTTCGGCCAGTGAGCCAACACTTTCGTTGAGGGCCGCTTAGGTTCGGGTGATCGGCGCTGCGCAGGAAGCTCATATCGCGACTTTCATCATCGGGCTGGAAGACCAGAAATTTAACGGCATTACCGACAACAACATTGGAAAAAGCTATATCTCGCTGCACGCCGGCGACGATGGTGGGGCGGGCTCTGGCGACTCGTTCGTTCGATCTGGAGATGGAGAAAGAGCGCAAGCGAGCCTATGATGCGGGTAGATCCAATGTGGAGCGGCTGGCCTCTGGAAACCGGCGGTGCCACCTATTGGAGCACCAAGAAGAATTTTCCCGACGCGATTGCTTCTATCGCCAACCAGCTCAACGGACAGTACATCGTCACCTTTGTTCCTCGGGACCTGCCCAGCGGGTTGCATCCGCTCAAAGTCACCAGTAAAGATGCGGCGCGGGTCCTCTCGCAGAGCGCTTTCATTGTTGGTCCGTCGAAGTGAGGGGGCCGAGACAATATCCTCGCGACGGGAGGGATGACCAATAGCCTTTTTAGTGCGCTCGCTTCAACACCACGGCGACGTTCCTCGGTCGGCGCCGATAATATCTGCATCTTCCGCAGAGCCTCGGTCTGGTCCGGCTTGAGGAACACCTCGCGACGCACAAATTCGCGGGGCAGGGAATCAGAAGGTACTCTGCCACAGGAATTTATCTAAGTCTCCGCATGGTCTTTACAACTGCAGTAGGTGCTTACGATTAATTTACAAAGAAAACTGTGATCAATAGTAGCGATCCCAAAGTTCCAGCTAGATTGACTCAGGTTCTGTGAGACCAGATTGAATCTGGTCAGCGTTCTCCCTCCCCTGTAATTCTTCCCAACCGGCTCGCAACGTTGCGTGCCGGGACTCTCGAAACAGAAACCTTAATTTGAACGCATAATGACCGTTGAGGACACGGATCCTCTCCCAGGGATTCGTCGCGCTGCTGAGTCAGACCGAAGTAGTTGCCCGTGGGGGGTGTCCCGCCTCCATGAAGGGCATTACATGGCGCGGAGAAGAACGACTGATCGATTCACTCCGAACGCTTGGATCAGAACGTGATCCGAAAGTACTCCATTTGTGGTCGTGTCCGCTTTGTTTCAGACCGTAAAAACCGGAACCGGACGCGGAACGAAGAGAAGGATCCAATGTTGAACATGAAATTTCGACCCCACTCTACTCCTGGTTATCGTTCTCCCCGTGACTGCTGGCCTGACCTCTGGCGCAGAACCCACATCCACTGGTATAGGGAATCAGGCGGCGGTCGACTTGGAAAAAGGAATTCTCCGATTCCCGTGATCACCGGCGGTATCGCTGAATTCCAGCTTCACCGAGCAGCGGTGAGGCTGCGCTGCTACCCGTGGTCGCGCCCATCATCCTGGTGCCGCTCGGCAAACATGCCTGATCGAGACCGGAGTTCGAAGCAGAGTCTGAAGTCATCCCCACGAGGGCAGTTGGCAGCCTGTCACGTTGGAAAGGTGTCGAATACGCGCAACTCGATTTGTTCCTGAACAAGTACATGACGCTCGTCGCCGGACGCTACGCGACGCCATTCAATTTCTACAAGGAGAGACTCGACGCGCGCTGGATCCGGGCACTCTTCCAGAAGCGCCGCTCATTTTCTGGCGCGGAGACAATCCTGAGCAATGGCGGATGGCTGCGCGGCGCCGTGCCGCTGGGTTCGTCGGTCCAGTGGACCTACTCGGGATTCTTCTCCGCGCTGATCGAACAATCTGTACGCGGGCTCTGAGCTGACGGGGTGGATTCACGGGTCTCTTCTTCCCGAAGTCGCGCTTGAAGCCGCGTTCTCCTTCAATCGCCGGTTAGCTCCCGTTCCTTACTACGACACCTACGGCGCCGACTTCACCTGGAACGTTCGTCGCATTCCGCTCGACGTCCTGGGGCGAAGCCCCCGTCTTCCGCAGCCGCGGGCGACGCGCTGAGCTGGGTGGAAGCCGCGTACCGGCTCTCCAACCCCAGGTTCTCAGCGTAGGCTTCGCCAGTCCGTGCAGGCCGTCGTGCGCGGCGAACAATATTTCATGCCGCGGTAATCCCATCGAGACCGGCACCCGAAAACATGCCGGAATCCGGATGTGCGGGTCGTGCGTCTTCGCCGGCTGGAACTACTGGATCACCAGGACACCGTGCGCGCGGGCAAGTGGCCTTTGGCCGTCAATTCGAGGTCCAGCGACGACCACAACATCTGCACTCTCGGTATCTCGTACCGATCCGTGAGGTAACAACATGAAAGCCTCCGCTTTCGCTCGTGTTCACGGTGCTGCGGGTGGCGAACCCGGCCGCAGCGCCGCAGCCTCAGACCGCACCGGATGGAGAAGCGGTTTACGCGACGAACCCCGCACCCGGTGCCGCCACCACGCCTCCGTCGATGAATTTGTAAACGGCAACCCGCGTCGTGGTTTCTCACATGCGTGTGCGTGCCAATTCTGACTCCGCAGGTCGACGCAGCGGCTGGGTCCGCAGGCACCCGGCCGAAAACGCGCGGAGCAAGTAGATGAAGAAACACGTCTGTGGCGTGCACTGCTGTTGACCTTGGCCATGGGACTGATCCAGGGTCGCGCATGCAACCGATCTGCAGCGTCATCGAGGTGATCGCGGCCAGCGATAACACGTTTCGGGTCCTGCACGATGAAGTCGCCGCGTGATTCTCGCAGCCACAACCGGGCAGAGATGCGCTGGCGCTGGTGCATCTCCACTGAGCGCGCGGATCGAGAGCTTGCGCTTTTCCGGATGGCGCTACGCACAGCCTCGGTCATTCGCAGCGCTGCGCGATCAGGGCTGGGACCTCGCGTCTCTACAACGGTACCAAGGACTACGACGTGAAGGCCCGCGATACGCCCGCGCAGTACCTGGTCGAATGCACGGTCAATGCGGCCGCGGCCACGACGACATGCGGATGAAGCTGATCGTCGCCAATTAGAGGAAAATCGTGAACGGAAAAACGAAGGTTGCCGCCTTCCTTGCCCTGGCGATCGGAATCGGCTCGGCGATCCGCTGCGCAATGCGCCCGTCCAGAGCCGAGCAGCGAACTCATGGTCCCCGACCATGTCCGGCCGATCATCAGCCGGGCCTGCTCGACTGTCACACCAACCAGACGAAATGGCCGCGGTACAGCCGCTGCTGCCGCCGCTGTCTCTACTCATCGAGCGCGACGTGCTGAAGGGCCGCGAGCATCTGAACTTTCGACCTGCCGGGATCCCCGTGCACAGCTCACCAGGAATCAGTTGCAGTGAAGCCTGCGACGGTGCGTCCGACAACAACAGTGCCGCCTCGCTCGTATCGGATGATGCATCCGGAACTCACGACTTTCATCTGCTGACGTCGATGCACTCTGCGATTGGGCAGATTCTGCCAACAGTCTGAGCGAGAGCCGGCCAGGAGCAGCCTTAAGGACGCAAAGCTTAAAACCCCGAGCGGCAGGACGGAAAAGAGTCGAGCGTGGTGACCTTTTCCGAAGTGCACGTTAATCCCGAAGTGGATCCTAAGTTGTTTTGACAGCCAGCCGCGCCTGCTCCGGCGCAGCAGAGGCGTGAGGCGAGGCCGGTTCGGTGTCGGGTAGGCAAACTGACCCCGTCGAACACCTTCCATTCGGAAAGATCCGTCTAGTCTTTGAACGAGTCCGAGTTGCCGGGTAGCCGTTTATGACTCGCAGAAGCACACCGTTCGACGGATCGACGTACCAGCGCCCGGCCGTCCCGTCAGCATTCACATCAAGGATCTTGACATTGCTGATTTTTCCGAGCCGTTCGCGTAAATGCGAACTTGGGATCATCGCTGTGTGCGGCAATAAACGTAGCTTGGCATGCATGGACCGGACAGCTTTCAGCTTCGCCGCGCGCCCCATTTTCTCGACAACCTTCGCGGCCAGCGCTTTCCTCTTCCGCGTTGGAGGCAGCCGTCGCCAGAACAAGGCCAACCGAGGGGGTGTAGCCGTAATTTTTCCCGAAAGGCACTACCCCCAGTCTCACCGTTTGACCCCCTTTTTCCGCCGTGCCTAGTACTATCAAGGATTACCTTTCAACCGAGCGGCCTGAACCGCTTTGCGGGCCAATGGACTCTGCGACACACGGAACACATGCCCCACGAATTGCCCAAAGCGTAGAGCCGGGCGCGACAGTCGCGCTGGGCCAGCAACAATACGTAACTGAAACGAAGTACAAAAA
>ERZ1370068.9635-contig-8399_pt1 | contig 31631 bp, 53 predicted proteins | sample MGYA00561227_ERZ1370068 | MGnify/ENA primary metagenome ERZ1370068 (study PRJEB38410, sample SAMEA6850437) | metagenome | study: Metagenomic assessment of the ecological functions of the soil: analysis of the soil microbiota associated with the...
TTACTCGCTTTGCCGATTCGGCCGGGCTGGCAGCCAGAGGCAGTGAGCTGGTGATTTTGGTGTCACGGCTTTGGCCCAGAGCTTTCTTGAATTTCGCCTTCGTTGCTTTTGCCAAGCCGCGGCGATCCTTGTTCTGCGCCGACAGGCTCCTCCGCGAAGGCCGTAGAGCGACCGGCCGAATTGGCATCGAGCACGAATTTCGTGCGAGGTCTTCGCGGTATTAGACCTGCCCGGCCTCGGCGTAGCGGCCGTTTCGCAGCAGGGTCGCGCCTCAACGAATGTGCGATGGGGTCGACCAAGCCAGCCGGCGGCTCACCGCATTTGAGAGCGTCCTCGACGCCGCTGATCGCCGCGCGCAGCCAGCCGGGCGATGCCAGCGTCTGGTCTTTGCTCTTCCGCTGAACCAGGATCTCGCTCTTACGGTCATCGTGCGCGACGCGCTGGGCGCGAGCGAGCAAATCCTCGGCGGTGTTGTTGCCCAGAGATTTCCTCTTTCGGGACGAGCTTCGCTTTTTCGAGGAAGATCGCCTGTTCTTTGCGCGCATTCTCGGGATCGCCTTTGGCGGCGTAGGCGATGGCGCGCGCGGCATGATGAAAGGCGCGCGTGCCCGGTCATGTAGTCCGCGTAATTGTCGGGCTCGGCCAGAATCTCATCCCACATCCCGAAGCGGACCATCACTTCCATCGGCATGGCGACAAAGCCTTCCGCCAGGAGCGCGTTCTCTTCAGGAAATCGGCCGGCAATTGCGCGACCATGGCGCGGATGTGTTTCATCGCGAGCGCGCGCTGACCGGTCATCATCGCCGCGTAGGCCAGCATGTGACGGTTATGCGCGACGTAGACGTTGATGAATCCCGACCGGCGGCCCGGCGATTTTGCGATAGCGGCGGTCCGCCTCGACGGCCTTGATGTTGGTGTCGACGGCTTGCTGCCAGCGCCCGCAACGAATGTCGATGTGCGACGGCATGTGCACGTTGTGGCGCGAGGCCGGGCTGCAAAGTGCGCAGACGATCGGCGGCCGCGTTCGCGCGCTCCGGATGCGGCGAAGCTTCGGTCGCGTGGATGTAGAGATGATTGGCGAAAGGATGTTTCGGATTCAGCTTCAGGACCGCCTCGAGCGTCGCGAGGATTTCGTCCGTGCCCGGATTCGGCTGACCTTCCGGCGTCCATTGATTCCATGGACGCAGATCCATCATCGCCTCGGCGAAGAAGACGCCGACGTCCGGATCGTTAGGATAGTTTTGCCAAACCTTGCGCATCGCATCCGCGTAGGCCTGATCGAGCGGCGCGCGATCTTCCGGTTGCGGATTGGCATAACGATGGCTGAGCGCCTCGATCAGGTCGCGCTCCACCGGCGACGCGTGTTCGGCGTTTTCCTGCGCGAGCTTCAGTTCCTTCCAGGCCAGCTCCGCGGCCGGCGGCGGGACGAGCGGGAGGTTGATGTGCGGTCCGCAGGCGAGCGCGATGCCCCAATGCGCCATGGCGCATTTCGGATCGAGCCGCGCCGCTTCCTGAAACGATCGGATCGCTTCGCCGTGATTGAAACCGTGATAAAAGGCGAGGCCCTGATTGAAATAACGCTGCGCCTGGGGCGAATCGGTCGTGACCGTTCTCGTGTAGGAGCCGAGACCGTCGAAGATCGGCTCTTTCCCGTTCACGATGCCTGTTCCGGCCAGCGCGACGGCCAGCCCGAGCGTCAATCCAACTGCGTCCGGTTGTCGTTTTCATGACAAATTCAACCTTTGCAAAGAGCGCCGAGGCAAGGATTTTCGAACCATGTTTGATGTCTCCATCACCCGGCGCGAAGCGGCCCGCGTGATCGGCGGCGCGGCGGCCGCGGCTCTCTGCTCAACTCCCGCTGCGCGCGGCGGAAAAACCGCGATGCTGTCCCGCGCCATTCCAGCGACGGGCGAAAAATCCCGGTGGTCGGTCTCGGCACCTGGCAGGTGTTTGATGTGGGCGCGTCGCCTAACGAGCGACAACCGCTCAGGGAAGTGCTCGCCCGCTTTGTCCAACTCGGCGGCAAGGTGATCGACAGCTCGCCGATGTATGGCCGGGCCGAAAGCGTGATCGGAGACCTGACGAGTGAACTGCATCTGCGCGATTCGCTTTTTCTCGCGACCAAAGTCTGGACGCAGCGGCAAGCAGGCGGGGATCGATTCCATGCAGCGATCGCTCGATCGCCTGCAGGTGAAGCGGCTCGACCTCATGCAAGTGCACAATCTGGTCGATCTCGACACCCAGCTCGCCACCATGCGCGCCTGGAAGGAGGAGGGGCGCATTCGTTATCTCGGGATCACTCATTATGTCGATTCCGCATTTCCCGAAGTGGAGAAAATCTTGCGGCGCGAGAAGCTCGACTTTCTCCAAATCAATTACTCGATCATCGACCGCGCGGCGGAGCGAGCGGCTCTTGCCATTGGCTCGCGAGCGCGGGTGGCGGTGTTGATTAATCGTCCATTTGCCAGCGGCGATCTCTTCGCGCGAGTTCGCGCCAAGCCGCTGCCGGATTGGGCAGGGGAGTTCGATTGCAAATCGTGGGCGCAATTTCTTCTCAAATGGATTCTGGGCAACGCTGCCGTCACCTGTGCGATTCCCGCGACCGGCAACGTCAGGCACCTGGAGGACAACATGGCGGCTGGGCCTCGGTCGGTTGCCAGATGAGAAGACGCGGCAGCGGATGGCGGAGTTTGTCGCTGCGCTCTAGCCGGGCCGCCGAGCGAACATGACGCCTCGTTTGCGCATCGCGATGTGGTCCGGGCCACGCAATATCTCGACCGCGATGATGCGCTCGTGGGGGAATCGGGCCGACACGATTGTGGTCGGATGAGCCGCTCTATGCCTTCTATTTCGCAGGCGACCGGGAAAGAAACATCCGGTGGCCGAGGAAGTGCATCGCGAACGGGGAAACCGACTGGCGGAAGGTGGTGGCAGACGCTGACGACAGCCGTTCCCGAATCGGCGCACAAAGGCGCCCTCCATCAGATTTCTTATCAGAAATTGATGACGCATCATCTCCTGCCGGAGGTGGAGCGTGACTGGCTTGCTGGCCTAACGAATTGTTTTCTGATTCGCGATCCGGCGGAAGTGATCGCGTCCTATATCAAAAAGAATGATGATCCGGAATTGGAAGATCTGGGTTTTGTGCAACAGGGCTGAGATCTTCGAGTGGGCATCGCGAGCGATTCAGGAGACAATTCCGCCGGTGATCGACGCGCGGGATGTCTTGCAGGATCCCGAACGGATGCCTGCAGTCTTCTTTGTCGACGCGGTTGGAGTCGAGTTTGATCCCGCGATGCTCAGTTGGCCGCCTGGGACCTGCGCGGAGACGGACGGCGTCTGGGCGAAACACTGGGTATGGGCGAAGTGGCGACGTTCGACATCTGTTCCGACCGATTATCGGCGCGCGGTCCGCGCGGTTCCGGAAACGTTTACGGCCGAGATTCACCGACGCTGCCGCGAATGCTACGTGACGCGCTTCCAACACCGCTTGCGGTAAAAAACCCAAATGTGGGGGAGCCGCCTCTGCGGCGATAAACGCGCTAACCCCAGCCGGTCCTACTTCAACAAGTAATCCCTGAACGAACTGCACCGTGGCGTAGAACAAATAATCGGCGTTTTTCTTTTTCCCGAAGCCGTGACCTTCGTCCGTCGCCGGCATTTGTACCCAGACGGGCGTCCCCTGTTTTCTTGAGCGTGGCGACGATCTGCTCCAGCCTCCGACTTCCGGGACACGCGGATCGATTCGCTGCATACGCGATTGAGTCATCCGTGTAATCCGCGGTCAAGACATGCTGCAGCAATTTAACGGAGAAAGAATCCGCGATCTGATCGTGAACATCAACGGCCGGCTAGTGCCCGCGCGGCGAGGCGGGAGTTAGTCCGTTCGATTCCGCAGTCCAGGGAGGCGATGCGGTCTGGGAAGGATTGCGGCTCTACAACGGGCGCATCTTCAAGTTACACGAACACCTCGCCCGCCTGCGCCGTTCCGCCAGTGCGCTCTCGTTTGCGGAAATTCCGCCTAACGACAAGCTGATCGACGAAATCAAGCGCACCCGTCGCGGCCAACCAGATGCGGCGACGGCGTGCACATTCGTCTCACGCTCACCCGTGGAGTCAAGATCACCTCCGGGATGGACCCGCGCCTCAACCAGAGCGGGCCGACGCTCATCGTGCTGGCGGAACACAAGGCACCCGTTTACGCAAAGAGCGGCCTGACGTTAATCACCAGCAAGACGCGCCGGCCGCCGCCGGAAATCCTCGATCCGCAAATTCATCACGCCAATTTGCTCAACTCGATCCTGGCCAAGATCGAAGCGAACAAGGCGGGCGCCGACGACGCCATCATGCTCGACCTGCGCGGCTTCGTCGCCGAGACAAACGCGACGCATCTTTTTCTCGTCAGGCAGGGTGCGGTGTCAACGAGCCGTGTCGTAGCCTGCCCGGAAGGAATTACGCGCGCCACGGTTCTGGAGATTTGCGCCGCGGAGAAAATCACCCGCCATGCAAATCCGACCTGACGAATGGAAGATTTCTATCGAGCTGATGAAGTTTTCTGCACCGGCACGATGGGCGAGCTGGCGGCAGTCACGACGATTGACGGTCGCGTCGTGGGCAATGGGCAAATCGGCGAAATGACTCAGCGGCTGAGCGAGCAATACGCTCGCCGCACCGCAACCGAAGGTGTGCCGGTAGTCGATTAGACTTTTGTCCGTGGTCGGCACTCTGTCATCCTGTCGGCATGGCAATGCCGATACCCAGCGATGGACATCGCAAACTCGAAAAGATTGCGGGTCAATGGGAAGGCGAAGAGACGATGCATCCTTCGCCGTGGGATCCGCAAGGTGGAAAGGCGACCGGCCGCATCAGGAGCCGCGTTGCGCTGAGCGGTTTCGCTCTCATCAACGATTACGAACAAGAACGCGACGGCAAGGTTACCTTCACCGGTCACGGCGTTTTCACCTTCGATCCTAAAGAAGATCTTTACACCCTGACATGGTTCGATTGTCATGGGCGTGCCCCCGGAAGTCTTCAAAGGAAGATTTGAGGGCGATGTCCTAAAACTTGCGCACGGCGGCCCGGGGATGCACGTGCGCCTGACATACGACCTGCACGAGGCCGCTTGCCTAACGACTAGCATGGAAATGTCGCAGGACGGCAAGACGTGGAATCGGCTTTTCGATGCCCGGCTGAGGCGCCGCTGACCGCTCCCGAGTGTCAGCGCGGAGGTCGACGGTCCATCCGGAGGGATGTGTTCGTCGGCCTAACGATCTATTCCGTTCGCAAGGCGGTCACGGGATTAAGCCGGCTGGCCCGGCGGGCGGGAAAGAGGCAGGCGAGGAGCGCGGCCGTGCCGAGGAGGACGATCGTGCCCACGAAGAGGAGCGGACTGTGCGCCGAAACCTGATAGAGCTGCGAGGCGATCAATCGGCCCAGAGCGAGCGCAGCCGCAAGACCAGCGACGAGGCCGAAAAGAGACTGGTTTCATCCCTGGCCGACGACCAGGCGCAGGACGTCGAGAGTTTGCGCGCCGAGCGCCATGCGGACGCCGATCTCGCCGGTTCGTTGCTCGACCGTGTAGGCGACCGCGCCATAGATCCCAACCGTCGCGAGGAGGAGCGCGACCCCGGCAAAAATGCCGAGTAACCACATCATGAGACGAGCTTGGCCGAGCGCCAGGCGGACGACTTCATCCATCGGCTGCGGCTGGGCGAGCGCGATCGTCGGATCGATCTGGGTCAGGGACCGCTGCACCAGACTGCGTGACCTCCACGGGTTTCATCGGGCTGCGCACCGTGATGCTCATGAACGGAAAATTTTCCTGTGCCCAGGGCCGATAGAATTCCATGTCGTTGGCTTGGCCGATCTTGCCCGAGCGAACATCTCCGACTACGCCAATAATTTCCGCTGGGGTGCTGGCGCTTGTGACAAGCAAGGTCTTGCCGATTGGATTTTCTTTCCCGAAAACCTTTCGCGCTCCCGCCTGGCTGATCAACATGACGTTAGGCTGACCGGCGAGATCGTGCTCATTGAAGTCGCGCCCGGCGACAATCGGAATGCCCCAGGTTTGGAAGTATCCTGGCATCGTATCGTGGGAGGGCGCAGCGGCACGCTCCGGCACCGGCGGCAACATTGCCCTCCGGGCGAGCGTAGAGAGTGGCGCCGTTGCCACCGGCGAGCGGGAAATCGCCGCCCACGGCCACGCTTTCGAAACCAGGGATCGCGCGCAACGCCTCCTGCGTCCGCTCGGCGAAGCGCTGGCGCGACGCCTCATCGGGATAGCGCGCCTGCGGCAAACGTCAGAACGCGACCCAGAGATGATCGGCCTGGAAGCCGAGCGGCTGCTGACTTAGCCTGACAAAACTGGCGATGAGCAGAGCCGCGCCCGCGAGCAGCGCGACCGAGAGCGCGACCTGCGCGCCCACCAGGATTTTGCGGAACCGTTGTTGCCGCAGGCTGCCGCTCGTGCCGCGGCCGCCTTCCTTCAGCCGTCGACCAGATCGGCGCGCGACGCCTGCCAGCGCAGGATAGATTCCCATCGCCAGACCGGTGAGGAGCGAGAGCGCGAGCGTGAACTCGAGCACAGGCAAAGAGATGCTGACGCCGGAGGATTCGAGCGGGAGAAAGTTTGCCGTGATTTTCGGCACGAGCGGAATCAGTTGCCAGGCGAGGAGCCCGCCTGACAATCCCGCGAGCGAGCTCACAAGCAGGCTTTCGAGAATAAACAGCCGCAGCACACTGGCGCGTGAAGCGCCCAGCGCGAGGCGGAGTGCGATCTCGCGACGCCGTCCACTGAAACGGACAAGGAGAAGGTTGGCGACGTTGCTGCAGGCGATGAGCAGCACGAAACTCACGGCTCCGAAAAGCGTGGCGAACGCCGGGCGCAACTTGCCGGTCGCATCTTCCGGCAGCGGGACGACGATGGTCTTCAGGCCGGCGTCGATCTTGCCGGGATTCTGGGTGCGGTAACTTTGCTCGAGCGCGGGCAGGGCAGCCCGGGCCTGCTCGATTGTCAGGCCAGGCTTCAATCTTCCCACCGTGCGCAAAAAGGCCGTCCCGCGCATCATCCGCTCGTGCGAAAAGCCAGGGATGACAAACGGCTTGGTCGTCCAGACCTCGTTGCCGTTCGGTCCGACCCACGGCACCGGCATGTTTCGGTAACGACGCCAACGATGGTGTGCGCGACGCCGTCGAGAGTGATGCTGCGCCCGAGCACATCTGGATCGCCGCCCAGTCTTCGCCGCCAGAAGTTCTCCGAGACGAGCGCGACATCGGCGCCTTCCTCTTCGTTAGGCAGAAAATTCCGGCCGCGAATTGGCTGGACCCCGAGAACGTCGAAGTAATTCGCCGTCACCTGAACGCGCCGATCTGGACGGGATCGCCCAGGCCGGTCAAGGTGGACGGCCCTGCCGTTGTCGGCTGCGAAGCCGTCGAAGAAGCGTCTGGCCTTCGCGATAAAGCTGAAAGCGCGGCGCGGAGAGCGGCCATTCGAGGGCCTCGGCGGTCTTTTCCCTGAAGTGGAATTGGACGAGTCGGCGCCGGGTCTTTGAAAGGCAGGCTGCGCAGGAAGAGATCGTTGATCAAACTAAAGATCGCGGTGTTGAGCCCGATCCCGAGGGTCAGGGTGATGACGGCGAGGAGGGTGAAGCCCGGCGATTTGAACAACTGGCGCAGCGCAAAACGAAGATCGATCAGCATACGACTCCCAAGGTTGAGATGCGCCGGTGGGCGCGATTGGATTCAAATAAGAGACGCCGCCGAAGTCGAGTTTTGTCTGGCCAAAATGTTTTGCGAAATAACGGCCGCGAAGAAAAGTACCTCCATGAGTGCTGCACCTTCCTATCCGCCATTGTCACCCGCACTGACTGTGAACGACGGCGCGGCGGCGATCGAATTCTACAAGCGCGCCTTCCGAGCCGAGGAGCGGTCGCGCCTGACGGATCCCGAGAGCGGCAAGATCGGACACGCCGAACTGACGATCAATGGCGCGCTGCTCATGCTCTGGACGAGTATCCGCAGTTCAACAAATCGCCGCAGGACTCTCGGTGGGACGGCGGTCAAGCTCGGCCTGATGAGCGCCGACGCGGACGCGGACTTTGATCGCGCGGTGAAAGCCGGCGCGGAGGTGCTCCGGGCCCTCACGAACGAATTTTATGGTCATCGCTCCGGAACGTTGCGTCGACCCGTTCGGTCACGAATGGACGATCTCACAGGAGCTGGAAAGGATGAGCCCGAATGAAATGCAGCGTCGCTGGAATGCATGATGGCTGAGCTGAGAGTCCCGCCTGAACCAGCGATCTCGTCCGAGTCGCCGTGACCGGCGTCCGATCGCCAGCGACCAGCGGATGCCTACGCTCGAGTCGCGCGCCGCAGATTGATCTGCGTGCCGCTCAGGGCGACCGAGACCGGTGCAGTTCTTCTTCGTCTGCTCGGCCTGCTCCTGGAACTTTGCGTCGTCGATTCCAGCGGACCGTCGGCTTCCGTCTCGAGATCGATCGCGGTGATGCGAAACCGCCCTCCCTTGCTGCGAGCGTGACATTTGCGGTCGTGCTGATTCTGTTTGGCGGATAGCCCGCTTTCTCCAGGCCGAACGAAAGCGCCATGGAGAAACAGCCGGCCTCCGCGGCCCCGATCAGCTCTTCGGGATTGGTGCCGCCGCCGTTTCCAAAGCGGGACGAAAACGAGTAAGCGCCTTCGAATGGCGCCCGCTGCCCAGTTTCGCATGTTGCCCTTGCCGCTCTTGAGCGTGCCTCCCACACTGCCGATCCAGTTCTTGTTGTCATTGGGCAAGCTTCCGGTCCTGGAAAGAGTGCCACCGAGCAGAGCGCTTCCGGCGCTGATGCGCCGAACTGAAGTCGACGCCTAGCAGCAAGCAGAGGTTCGGTCCGACGAGTTCGAAGCCGGCGATCTGGACGAAGTGCCGGAGCCAAATGCGATGGCCCGGCGCCGAAGGGGCGACGAAGTGAGCACGCAATCACCCTGGCCGTGCGATCTGGGCGAGCTTGGCAAAAATCTTCGCGTTCCGTTGATACTCAGTGCCGCGTTCAACTCGCCCCTGATTGTTCCTTCGGGTCACCAAACGCGAGTAGCCCTATAGTAGAATTTCTGATGATCGGTCGCAATAGCGACCGGCAAGGTCGTTCTGGTCGCCAGGCATGAGCCGGATCGGCTTCGTTTTCGTGCGGCTTCCATCTGCTTCACCATCTGCTCTGACGTTCTGCTGCAGGCGGTCGAGCGCGGCGGTTTGCTCCACGCGCTTTGGCGGTAGTCATCACTTGTGCGCGAGGGAAATAATCGATCGTCTGCCGTCACGTCTAACGATGCCGTAAACGCATTTTCTGACCGAGTTTGCAGTGCAAGCGCGGTAGGCGATTTGCACGCGCTCGTCCGGACTGGTGGCCAATTTTTCGGGCGTAAACTCGGCGAACTTTTTCGTCCCGAAATCGGCCCGATCGAGAGCGCTTGATCGCGATTTTCGTCGGATTGAACTTGGCGAGACGCGTCGCGATCGTCCGCCAGTTCGGCCTGCTTGGCTGGCGTGGAGGACGCTGTCGACTTTGCGTGTTGTGCAAGTCCAGTCCACGGATTCCCAAAGCGATAGGTGCCGAGCACCATCACTTGAATTGGAGGAGAGATCCGAACTGGATTTTGGGCCGATCAAACTTTGCGCCGGAACGCAAAGCAAGGAAGCAAAGCGCCGATAAAGAATTTCATAATGTCTGTTGGCTCGCTTAATGAGATGCGGGCTGCCGAGCGGCTTGGATTCATCTTTCTTCGACAACGAATTGCTGGTTCGCGAAGGCGTGACAGCGCCCGGCGCTCGACTGATAGCGTGCGCGAAATGGAAGCGGCCGATTGGGCATCACTGAGCGACGAGGAACTTCTCGAGCGCCGCATCTCCAAGCTCGGCTTGCGGCTCGAGGGCACGGCGCTCGACCCGCTCATCCGGCAGCTTTACGACGAGCTTTCGGCGCACGGGCTGATGTTTCATCCGCCATGTCACATCGGCGATGAATGGTTCGTGCCAGTCGGCATCCCGGCGATCTTCGTGCCGTTTTTTCTCGTCCACGACCGGCTGCGCGCGCTGGAGCGGACGATGATGCTCGAGGTCGAAGGCGGGACGACCGAGTGGTTCATGAAACTGATCCGGCACGAGGCGGCGCACGCCTACAGCTACGCCTACCAGCTTCCGCGAAAGAAAAAGTGGCAGCAGACTTTCGGGCACACGTCGCGCGAGGAGACGCCGGATTTTTATCAGCCGCGCCCGTTCAGCCGCAGCTACGTCGTGCATCTCGACGACTGGTACGCGCAGAGCCATCCGGACGAAGATTTCGCGGAGACCTTCGCGGTCTGGCTCACGCCGGGGCTCGACTGGCGCAAGCGTTACGCCGGCTGGAAGGCGCTGCAAAAACTCGAATACGTCGATGAGCTGATGCGCTCGCTCGCCGGGAAAGCCGCCGCGTGCACGCTGCCGGAGTATCGCGTCGCCGATCACGACTGCCTGAACCTCAAGCTCAAGACCTATTACGCGCGCAAACGGAAGCTCTACGAAGATACGTATCCGGATTTCTACGACGCCGATCTGCGGCAGCTCTTCGCCGCGCCGGCCGGGCCGGACGGATCACAGCGAGCGCGTATCTGCGCCGGCGGCGGCGGCGGCTGTTGAACTCGGTCTGCCAGTGGACGAATGAGAAAAAGTTCCGGGTGAACAAACTCCTCGCGCGGCTCATCGACCGCTGCGACCAGCTCGAGCTCCACGTGCTGAACGACGATCCGCAGCAGGATTTTCGCGTCACCTCTTTCATCACGACGCTGGTGATGAATTATCTCTTCACCGGCAAGTTCAAGCGCACCAAATAGCGTGAAAAGGAAACTCAAAGTCCTCGCGCTTTTCGACGCCGTCCGTCCCACGACGATCGACCAGGACTTGAGCGCGGAGATGAAGACGGAGGATTGGAAAACCGAGGCGAACGTCCTGACTGCGCTCGGCGCGCTCGGCTACACGACGGAGCATCTCGCCATCTTCGACGACCTCGATCTGCTGCGGCAAAAACTGGAAACCTTCGCGCCCGACGTCATTTTCAATCTCGCCGACCAGTTCAAGAACAACCGCGGGTTCGACCAGAACATTGTTTCCTTTCTCGAAATGCAGGGCGTGCCCTTTACCGGCTGCGGCGCGACCGGTCTCGTCCTTTGCAAGCACAAGGGCATCTCGAAAAAGATCCTCAGCTATCATCGCATCCACGTGCCGAACTTCGTGGTCATCCCGCGCGGCCAGCGCATCGCACGGCCCAGGCAGCTCAAGTTCCCCATCCTGGTCAAAGCCGGTGAAAGAAGAGGCGTCCTACGGCATTCGCGCAGGCGTCCTTCGTCGAGACCGACGAGCAGTTCCGGGAGCGCGTCGCCTTTATTCACGAGAAACACGACGCGCGACGTGATCGCCGAGGAATACATCGCGGGCCGTGAACTCTACGTGAGCCTGATGGGCAATCTGCGGCTGACCGTCTTTCCGATCCGCGAGCTGGTCTTCCGCGAAGTGCCGCCGGACGAGCCGAAGATTGCGACCTATCGCGCGAAGTGGGACGAGGAATATCGCAAACGCTGGGGCTTGCAGAATCAGTTCGCCGAGGAGCTCGATCCGGCGCTCGTCGCGCAGATCGAGCAGACGTGCAAACGCATCTACCGTCTGCTCACGATCGACGGCTACGCGCGCATCGACCTGCGGCTGACGGCGGCCAACGAGGTCTATCTTCATCGAGGCGAACCCAAATCCGATTCTCGCGGAGGACGAGGACTTCGCGCTTTCGGCGGGCAAGGCAGGCTTGCCGTATCCGCAATTGATCGACCGGATCATCCGGCATGGGATGAAGACGGTTCGCGATTGACCGGCGAGCGGCGGCAAGCGCGCTGACCCCAAGCCCTCCTAGTGAAGAAGTCGGAAGCCGACCGGAAGCGATGGCGACATCGCCCGGCTGATCGGGATCGGTGGAGGCGTTGGGCGATGCCGCCGCCGAATCGGAACTCAGCATCGTTCACCGCCACTTTCGCCGGTGGCGGCTCGATCGCGGGCTGGCCTTTCGCCTTCAGCCGCTTCGTTCAGTTTCGGCAATTCATTGGCGACCAGTTGTTCGAAGTCCTTCAGTGGCATCGCCCAGCTCTCGCCGGAGCGATTCGATCCGCGCGATCTGGTAATCGGCCGGTTTGCCTTCGTAGCTCAGGATCGCGCCGTAAAGCTGATCGGTGTGTTCGCGCAGGCGTTCTTCGCCGGTGATCGCGCCGCCTTCGGTCGTGGCCACGATCTGCTTCCGCACCGCGTCTACTTTTCCGTCGAAATCGCTGACTGCTTTGCGCGCTCGCTTCATCGGAGCGAGCGCTTGCTGGCTCTTCGCGAGACTGGCGCGCAAGACGAGGATCCGATCCATCAAGCGCGCTCGTCGCCGAACAAGGTCTTGCACTTTCTGTGCCGCATCATGCTGCGCTTTGCGATCGGCTTCGCTGAATTTATTGCGGCGATCGAGGCGCCACGGTCAGCTTCATTTCGTAGGGCTTTGCCATTCTTGGTCATGCGCACGGTATAAGTGCCGGGCAGGACGCCGCGGGCCGGTGATGCCGGCGCTGGCAATCTGCGCCGCCGGCGGCACGCGCGGCGGCTTCTCGTGCATGCTCCAGATGACGCGATTGAGGCCCGGACGTTTGCTGGCCGGCAGGCTGTCGACCACTTCGCCCGAGGCGTCGAGGACTTCGATCTTCAATTTGCCGAACAGGTGACGCGACTTCTGATAATAGGTGATGACCGCGGCGTCGGGCGGATTATCGCCGGCGAAAACGGCCGCGCCGTTAGACCAGCCGCCGTTGCTTCGATCCGTTGCTGCTGCACCGGCTTCGCCGCGACAAAGCTCGCTTCTTGCGTCAGGAGATCCGGCGTGAGCGAACGCAGCGGCGTGATGTCATCGATGATCCAAATGCCGCGGCCGTGGGTGGCGAGGACGAGGTCGTTCGTGCGCGGCTGGATCGCGAGATCGCGCACCGCGACAGCCGGGAAGCGGCTGCCCTTGTATTGCGCCCACGAGTTCGCCGCCGTCGATCGAGACGAAAAGCCCGAACTCCGTGCCGAGGAAAAGCAGATTCGGCTGCACCAGGTCGTCCTTGATGACATGGGCATAGCCGCGGACGCCTTTCACATCCTGCGGAGTAACTAAGCGGCTTCCAGGTCTGGCCGTAAGTCGGTCGTGCTTGTAAACGTACGGGCGCGAAATCGCCAAAGGTGTGGCGGTCAAACGCGGCGTAGGCGGTGCCCGGCATCGAAGTTGCTCGCCTGCACCCAGCTCACCCATGAATTTTTCGGCAGGCTCTGGAACGTTGCCGATGACGTTGTTCCAAGTCTTCGCTCCGTCGCGGGTAAGCTGCAGGTTGCCATCATCGGTCCCGGCCCAGATCAGGTTCTTGTCCTTCGGCGATTCGCTGATCGAGATAAATCGTGGTGTGCATTTCCGCGGCGGAATTGTCGATCGTGACGCCGCCCGATTGTTCCTGCTTCTGCTTCTCGGGATCGTTCGTGGTCAGGTCCGGCGAGATGCGTTCCCAGCTCTGGCCATGGTCGCGCGAGCGGAAGAGAAATTGCGCGCCGATGTAGATCGTTCCCTTCTCGTTAGGCGAAGCGACCAGCGGCGTATTCCAGTTGAAGCGCAGCTTTTCCTTGTAGTTCGGCTTCGGCTGAATGATCGCGCGCTTGGAGCGTGTGGCGATTGACCCGGCCCGACGTAGCCGCCCTGATATTCGGCGTAGATGTAATCGGGATCAGCCGGATCGACGAAAGTGTAGAAGCCGTCGCCGTTGAAGACGTTTTCCCACTGCGCATTGGTGATGCCGCCGGGATATTCCGACTGGCCGACCCAGCAGCTGTTGTCCTGCAATCCGCCGTAGACCTGATAGGGATCGGCGTCGTCCACGCTCACGTGATAGAACTGCGAAATGGGCAGGTTGTTCGCCTTCCACCAGCGGCTGCCGCCATCGTAGGCATACCAAATCCCGCCGTCGTCTCCGGAGATGACGGTTTGCGGGTTGGTCGGATCGATCCAGACGGCGTGCACATCGCCATGCGCGCCATTGGAAACCGCCGACCGTGGTGAAGCTCTTGCCGCCGTCCTCGCTCAGAATCAGCGCACCGTCGGTCTTGAAAACGCGGTCGGGATTCTTCGGATCAACGATCAGGTTCGCAAAGTAGAACGGACGCCAGACCATCCACTGGCTCTTGTCACGTTGTGCCCAGGTCTGCCCGCCGTCGTCGGAAACGAAGAGCGCGCTGTCGGTTGATTCGACGAAGGCATAGACCCGCTTCGGATTCGAGGGTGCGATCGCGACCGCCAGCCGGCCGTAGGGCTTCTTCGGAAAACCCTTGTTGGCTTCCGGGGTGATCTCCTTCCAGGTCGCGCCGCCGTCGGTCGAACGGAAGAGTCCGCTGCCTGACGGATCGTTAGGCGTCTCGCCGCCGGAGCGATAGGTCCAGCCTTGGCGCCGGAAATCCCAGAGCCCGGCGAAGAGCATGTTTGGATTGGCCGGATCCATCGCGATGGTCGAGGCGCCGGTGGAAAGATTTGGCCCCTTGAGAATCAGGTTCCAGGTCTTGCCGCCGTCGGTCGTCTTGTAGAGACCGCGATCGGGCGAATCGCTCCAGAGCGCGCCCGGCACCGCGACGAAAACCGTGTCGCTGCTCTTCGGACTAACGATGATCTGCGAGATCCGCTCCGAGTTTGGCAGGCCCGCCTTGTTCCAGGTTTCGCCGCCGTCGGTCGACTTGTAGATGCCGTCGCCGATCGAGACGCTGTTGCGGACCCACGGTTCGCCCGTGCCGACCCAGACGTTCTTTGCGTTCTTCGGATCGAGCGCGATCGCGCCGATCGATTGCACCGGTTGTTCGTCGAAGACCGGACGATAATGCGTGCCGCCGTCTTCCGATTTCCAGACGCCGCCACTGGCTGCGCCGACGAAAATCGTCAGCTTGCCGGTCGACTCGCGGTTGGCGGCGATGGCGGCCACGCGGCCGCTCATCGTCGCCGAGCCGATGTTGCGCGCGCCGAGGCCGGAGATGGTGGCGGAGCTGTAAGGCGCCTGCTCGCCGGCAGCGACGCCGACGAAAGCGAGTGAGCTGAGGAAGAAATTAAAGAATCGCATGGCGGTAGTTGAATAAATCATTTCGCGGCTTTCGCGGGGAACTCGAAAGATGGCGTCATCGACCGGGACGTTGGCTTCGCCTTTTTCGATGATGGTTTTTTGTTTGTCGGTCGAGCCTTTGCTCCCGGCCTCGATCGAGAACGGGAAGTAAACACCGTTGACTTTTTCGTAGTCGCCGAGGTCGGTCTCGACTTCGACCTGCGCGCCCTGCTCGACGCGCTGATCGATGATCCGAATCTCAAGGAAATAATCCGGATCGAGATAGACGTAACTGACGTCGCCATTCTTCCGCACCACCTTCAGCTTGTGTGCCGCGGTCCCTTCGACATCTTCGGTGCCGAGATAGGTCACGGCCTTGTCCTGCGCTTTCCAGTTCTCCAGCGGACCGCCGATCTCCGTCTCTTCGACCAGCGACTTCGCTTCGTCAGCCGACATCTTCTCCGGATCTTTTCGGCCATAGAGCGGGAAAATTTTCCAGCCGCTGGTGCCGTTATAGGCTTGCACCAGGTTCATTCCCTGAAGGACGGCGTCGGTTCGCACCTTGCCTGGGCGCTTCTTCGTTTCGCTGTATTTCATTTCGAGCTGGCCTTGATTGACCAGGAGCCGGCCTTCGAAGCGGACTGTCTGGATCGCCGCGAGCGCGGCCGCGCCGCCTTTGGCTTCGAGGTTTTTCGCGACCAGCTCATCCACCGTGGGAGTCGGACCCGGAGTTTGCGCATCGACGAGCGGCAGAGCGAGCAAGCCGGTGAGAAGACAGACAGAGTGGCGTAAGTGCATAGTGAAGTTCTGCCGTTCGAACTGAGCGGCGGCGCAGCCTGATGCAAGGCGCGTGCCATCGCAAGTGATCAGTTGGAGAGTGTTGGCTAAGTGAGAGTTGCAAACGACAGGCAAAATCGCCTAACGAATTCGAATTCCCGAAAGCGGGATTTTGGTCCCTCGAATTTGGGATGGAAGGCCACGAGCCCGAGCACGCGCTGGTGGCTGTCATTTTTCGTCATCGTCGCGGTTCAGGATGACAGAATGCGCGCCTCTTCCTACCTTAGCCCATGTAAAATCCACCGTTCACGTTCAGGACGTGGCCGGTGATATAGCTCGCCATCGGCGAAGCGAGGAAGAGCGCGGCATCGACGATCTCGTGCGCGTCGCCCAGCCGGCCTAACGGGATCTGTTTCTTGAAATTTTCCGTCACCTCGTCCGGCATCCCTTTGCTCATTCCGACGTCGATGAAACCGGGCGCGATCGCGTTGACCGTGATCTGCTGGCGGGCGAATTCGCGCGCCGAAACTTTCGTCAGGGCAATGATCGCCGCTTTGCTCGAGGAATAGTTCGCCTGCCCGAAAAGCCCCATCTGGCCGCTGACCGAGGAGAGATTGACGATGCGTCCGCCGCTGCGCAAAACCGCCGCGGCTTTTGCGTGACGTTGAATGTTCCGGCGAGATTCACCCGCACCACGCTCTCAAATTCTTCCAAGCGTCAGTTTCTTGATCGTTCGATCGCGAATGATTCCGGAGTTGTTCACGAGAACGTCGAGCCCGCTGAATTTTTCGGCGATGGCCGCCATCATCGCTTCGACTTGTTCGGGCTTCGTCACGTCGCATTCGACGACGAGCGGATCGCTTCAGGCCACGCGGCGACGTTCTCCGCATCGGCTTTGTTTTTCCCTCCGGATCACTGATGAAATTGACGACGCAATGCGCGCCGCGATCGCCGAACGCCTTGATCATCGCGGCGCCGAGGCCGCGCGAACTGCCGGTCACGAGAACGACTTTGCCAGTGAAATCGAGAGGGATCAGTCATCGGCGACGTTAGGCTGGAATCAATTGCCCGCCAGATGAATGCCGGTAGTTTGCGGCCTCGATTTCATGCCTTCACCGGTTCGTATTCTCACTGCCGTTCCGATCTGCGATGGCCACGACAGCGCGATCAACACGATCAACCTGGAGTTCATCCGGCATGGCATTGAGGTCGTTTATCTCGGCTTTCATCGTTATGCGGGCGACATCGTGCGCGCGGCCATTCAGGAGGATGTCGCGGCCATCGGCATTTCCAGTTACAACGGAGGACACATCGATTTCTTCGCCGAAGTCGTCAGGCAATTACGCCGCCAGGGGCGGCCGACATCGCGGTTTTCGGCGGCGGCGGCGGCACGATCACGCACGACGACGCCCGCCTGATGAAACGCCAGGGCGTCGACCAAATCTTCTTCGCCGGCACATCGCTCACCGAGATGGCGGATTACGTGCGAAAGCACTACGGCAAGCGCGCGCAAGAGGACGGCGAATCAAGAACCAGGATCTGGCTCTGGCGCGGGAGTTGACCGCGATTGAAGACGCGTTGCAAGAGGGAAAAGCCGAAATCGAGAAATCCGAACATCCGAAATCCGCGCAAAGCGCGCAGGTCATCGGTTTTACCGGCCCAGGCGGAGCCGGCAAGACGACCTTGATCGACGAATTGGTCCTGCGTTTTTTGCAGCAGCGAGCCGAAAGCGCGGATTGCGATTCTGTCGCACGATCCGAGCGTGATCGGTGAAGGCGCGCTGCTTGGCGACCGCGCCACGATGATCAACTCGCAGGACGATCGCGGTTTTCATGCGCAGCATGGCGACGCGCGGGCAGGCCGGTGGATTGTCGCCGGCGACCGAGAGTTGTCTCGCGCGCCTAACGAAAGCGGATTTTGATTACGTGATCATCGAGACGGTCGGCACCGGGCAGGAAGCGCTCCCGTTTCGCAGCGGATTGATTGATCAAACCGTCCTGGTGATGAATCCTGATTACGGCGCGCGTTTGCAGTTGCAGAAGATCGTGATGCTCGACGTGGCCGATATCGTGGTCGTGAACAAGACCGATCTCGACCGCGCGAAAGCGGCGCTGTCGGAAATCGAGCACCGGCTGACGCAGAACAAGCGCGAAGCAGCAGATCGTCGCGACGGTGGCGAAGCGCCATCGCGATCCGGGCGTGGACGAACTTGTATCGAAATGATTACGCGAGATCTGTGCGGCGGCCTATGACGACGCGCGAAATCGGATCGGTCGGCGAGCAGAGTCGCGCGCTACAAGGGAAAGCGAGAGGAAGAAATGAGCAAACTGGGAGCGGTCATCGAAGCGGTGGAGAAGCACGAAAAGTTCGTGCACGAACAGGTAAAGCGTGCTCGCACGGACGAAAAATTCGGGCGCGAAATGACGGAGCGCTGGAGCAAGATCAAGGCCGGAATTCCGATTGCGCACGCGCCAACCGGTCTGCCGTTGCCGCGCCTGGCTTTGCCTGAAATCGACGAGGCGGGGAGATCGCGCGTTATCTTTTCGGCGACGGTTTGCCGGGGAATTTCCCTATTTGAATGGCGCCTATCGGGAGATGTATCTCGAACCGCTGCATGAGATCGAGATCGGCAGTTACGGCAACAGGAAATCGCCTAACGGATCCAATGGACACGCCAAACGAAACGGCGCCGAAAGGGAATGGCGCCAAGCCCAGGTGGAGCCTCAGGAAGAGCCGACGCGCCTGTTTTCGGGGCTGATGCTCGCGGAAGATACGAACAAGCGTTTCCATTTCCTGAGCGCGCACCAGCGCTCGAAACGCCTCAGCACCGCCTTCGACGGGCCGACCCTTTACGGGATCGATTCCGACGCCGACGGCGTGTTCGGAAAAATCGGCGAAGGCGGCGTCGCGGTCGACACGGTCGAAGACATGGTGCGGCTCTACGACGGCTTCGAACTCGGCGCGCCGAATTTCTCCGCCTCGATGACGATCAGCGGGCCGGCGCCGATCATCATGGCGATGTACATCGCGGCGGCGAAACGCCGCTTCGGCCCGAAGGTCGTGCCGAATCTGCGCGGCACGATTCAGGCCGACATTTTCAAGGAAGTCCAGGCGCAGAACGAAACGATTTTCCCGACCGAGGCGTCGCTCCGTTTCCTCTGCGACATGATCGAATGGACGACGCGCGAACATGCCGCGCTGGTATCCGGTCTCGATCAGCGGTTATCACATCGGCGAAGCGGGCTCGACGCCGGTGCAGCAGGCCGCCTACACGCTCTCGAACGGTTTCGCTTACGCCGAAATGCTCGCGGCGCGCGGCGTGCCGGTGGATCAATTCGGGCCGCGGCTTTCCTTCTTCCTCGATTGCGGACTCGACGTTGAATACATCGCGCTCGTCGCGGGTTTCGCGGAAGATCTGGGCAATCGGAATGCGCGACGTGTTTGGCGCCGGACCGCGCGGGCAGATGTTCAAGTTGCACACGCAGACGAGCGGGCGCTCGCTCATCGCCGCCGAATTCAAAAACAATCTCACGCGAACGGCCGCGGAGTTGATGCTCGCCTACATGAACGGCACGAACTCGTGTCATTCGAACAGCGCCGACGAGCCGTTCACCACGCCGAGCGAAGAATGGATCCGGCTCGCCGCGCACGGCCAGGCGATCCTGCTCGAAGAATCCGGCATCTTTAAACACACCATGAACATGTTGAGCGGCTCGCCCGGCATGAAAGCGGTCGAGCGCGCGGTCGGAAACGGCGATTCTCGATGAGTTCCGCGAAATCGAGCGACTCGGCGGCGTGCTCGCCGCGGTCGAAGAATCGTTATCAGCGCAGCCAAATCCAAAACGCCGCGCATCGTTACGAGCAGCAAATCTACGACGGCACGCGACCGATCGTCGGCCTGAACACGCTATCGCGATCGAACGAAGAAACCGCCCGAAATCGAACTCGCGCGCACGCCGCGGAAAAGACAGGAGCTACAGGTCGATCGGCTGAAGAAGTTCAAGCAGAAGAATGCCGGGCAAGGCAGAAAAGGCGCTCGATAAGCTGGCGGCGGTGGTCGAGAGCGGCGAGAACTACCTTCCCGGCCTTACTCGAGGCGGCGGAAGTCTGTTCGTTAGGCCAAATCACCGGCGCGCCTGCAGAAAGCTGGTCGGCCGTTTCCGCCCGATGGTAGTTACAGGCAGTTTGCGCAGAGCGGATGCCGTGTAGCGGACACGCGGCGCACTCCGCGACGCGGGTGCGGTCTCATTGAGAGGACCACTTCGCTCGCGCGTTTGATCTGCCGGTGCCCAGGGTCTACTGCAGCTGCCGGTGAGGTAGCAGGTTCCTACGCTTCCGGTGCGCACCTTGGCCGTCGTCATACGTGCGTCGAAGCTCGCCGGATCGTGCCGCCTTCCTGCACAATGTTGAGCTGAAAAACCGTCTGTCCGTTAAGGTATTTTTGTCGGCGTAGTTGCCAGCCAATCGGCTTCCTTGGCCGGCAGGGACCACCATCGCGAGAAGAAGGCAGGAACGCCAGGAGTAACAATCGCGTTTACGACGCCGAGGCTGAAGCATACGCGTCTGGTAAAACGAGACCGAAAATCGCCTAACGATTCGGCGCGCGCGGCTCGCGATGGGCGAGCTTGAGCGGCTTCGCTTCCTTCAAGACGTGGCGCGCGATGACGAGGCGTTGCACCTGCGAGGTGCCTTCGCCGATTTCGCAGAGCTTGGCGTCGCGCAGATAGCGCTCGATCGGCAGATCGCGGCTGTAACCGTAGCCGCCGTGGATTTGCATCGAGCGATCGCAAATTCGCACCGCCGATTCGAAGCCATCAATTTGGCCATGGCGGATTCCTTAGTGGTGTTCTCGCCCTGATCCTGCAGGTGAGCGGCGTGCATCGTCATCACTTCGGCGGCTTCCAGTTCCATCGCGGAATCGACCAGCATCCATTGCACGGCCTGGAAATCGCCGATCGCGTGGCCGAACTGTTTCCGCTCGTTCGCATAGGAGTTGGCGCGCTCGAAAGCCGCTTCCGCGATCCCGACCGCGAGCGCGGCGATGCCGATCCGCCCGCGGTCGAAGCACAGTCAGCGCCTGTTCGCGGCCGCGCCCGCGTTCGCCGAGCAATTCTCGCTTTCGCAGTTTTCGAAACGCAGCTCGGCCGAGTCTCGCTCGCCCGCATTCCGTAGGTGTGAATCTTTCGCACCGGCGTGACCTGATCCTTCATCAAAATGAAAGCGCTGATCTCGTTTTTGCCCTTGTCGGTCTGGCCGGTCGTGGCCATGACGACGACGAGATCCGGCCGTGCGCCCGCTGGTGATGAATTTCTTCATCCCGTTGATCTGCCATTGATCGCCTTCTCGCTCGCTTTCGGTTTCGATTCCGCCGGTATCGCTGCCGGCGTTTGGCTCGGTCAAGGCCCAGGCGCCGATCCATTCTCCGTTCGTTAGGCGCGGGAGATATTTCTTCTTTTGTTCCTCCGTGCCGAAGCGATTGATCTGACCGACGGCGAGCGCGTTGTGCGCCGCGATGTCCATCGAGAGCGCGGCGTAGGCCTTGCCGCAGTTCCTTGATCGCGAGCGCGGCGGTCACGTTGCTCATGCCGCCGCCGCCATATTCCTTGCGGCGCGACCATTCCCATCATTCCGATCTTTCCCGCCTTGGTGAAAATCTCGCGCGGCAGAGTTCTCGTCGTGGTCCCAGTGGTCGGCGTAGCGGCATCACTTCGTCGTGGGCAAATGCACGGCCACGCGGTCGAGGAAAGCGCGTTCGGCGTCGCTCAGCGGGATGTTCGAGAATCATAGGAGCAAATGGTTGAGCGCCAGCGTAGCGCTGGGAAGTGGGGCAGGCGAAAGGAAAAGATTCGCAAAGAAGTCCGGGTAGCGCACTGCGTGTCCGTCGTGCGCGGGCATCTCGCGTGCTCTACTCGAGGGTTTGCCACCCGCGCAGCCAGTCCGCGGCCTACCCGTCCCGCCGCATCGCGGGTCAGGCGAGCGCCAACTCGAACAGGCGCGCCGGTCTTGGCGCGGATGTCGTCCACGGTGACGCAGCGCCGGGATGCAGCTCGGTGAGGACGAGGCCGCCGCCCTGCTTCACCTCGAACACGCACAGGTCGGTGATGATGAGGTTAACGACTCCCAGGCCCGTGATGGGCAGCGTGCATTGTTTCAAAATCTTCGGGCTGCCGTCCTTCGGCGCAGTGCTCCATCACCGCGACGACGCGCTTCACGCCGGCGACGAGATCCATCGCGCCGCCGGGGCCTTTGACCATCTTGCCGGGAATCATCCAGTTCGCGATGTCGCCTTTGTCCGTCACTTCGAAGGCGCCGAGAATGGCAAGATCGATGTGGCCGCCGCGAATCATCGTGAACGAGTCGGCGCTCGAGAAGAAGGCCGAGCCGGGCATCGTCGTGATGGTCTGCTTGCCGGCGTTGATCAGGTCGGCGTCCACCTCGTCCTCGGTCGGGAACGGGCCGATGCCGAGCAGGCCGTTCTCGGATTGCAGCGTGACGTTCATGCCTTCGGGAATGTAGTTGGCCACGAGCGTCGGGATGCCGATGCCGAGGTTGACGTAGTAGCCGTCGCGCAATTCCTGCGCGGCGCGCTTCGCCATCAACTCGCGGATCGGGATTTTCCTTCTTCGCCGCCGCGCTGCCCTGCACGGTGCGGAACTCGATGCGCTTCTCGTAGCTCGCGCCCTGGATGATGCGATCGACGAAGATGCCCGGCGTGTGAATCTGGTCGGGATCAAGCTCGCCGACTCTCGACGAGTTGCTCGACCTCGGCCACGCAGACTCTTGCCGCAGCTGGCGATCATCGGATTGAAGTTCCGTGAGGTTTTTCGAAAAATGAGGTTGCCGGATTTGTCGCCCTTCCACGCCTTCACGAGCGAGACCTCGGCCTTGATGCCGGGTTCGAGCACGTATTCCTTGCCGTCGAAAACTTTCGTCTCCTTGCCTTCGGTCAGTTTGGTGCCGAAGCCGGTGCGGGTGTAAAACCCGGGATGCCCGCGCCGCCCGCGCGCAACCGCTCGGCGAGCGTGCCCTGCGGGATGAGCTCGAGTTCGAGTTCGCCCGCCAGCACCTGGCGCTCGAACTCCTTGTTCTCGCCGACGTAGGAGGCCATGACCTTTTTCACCTGCCGGGTGGTGAGCAGAACCCCCATGCCGAAGCCATCCACGCCCGCGTTGTTGCCGACGATGGTGAGGCCCTTCACGCCGCTGTCGTGCAGTGCGGCGATGAGATTTTCCGGGATGCCGCAGAGCCCGAACCCGCCCGCAGCGATCGTCATGTTGTCGTGAAGCAGGCCGGCAAGCGCAGCCGTGGCGTCGGAGTAAACTTTGCTCATGTGGAGCGAAATCTAACCACGGATTACACGAATGGGCACGGATGAATTCGGTCGGCGCGATGGGCAAGCGGGTCGGGGATCCGGCGAGCATCGTCGTCCAGTCTCCGGCTGCAAGCGTGAGTAAATCGCGCTGCTTGCCGCGCGACGATTCATCGCCAGATTGCAGGCTTCCTTTTATGTCCAAATCACTCGCTCATCGTCTCGCCGAATACGCCTGTTCGTTGAACTTACGAAGATCTCTCGCCGGAAGTCGTGCACGAGGTGAAGCGGCGGGTGATCGATTCGTTTGGTTGCGCGCTGGGCGCATGGCACGAAGAGCCGTGCGTGATCGCGCGCAAAGTCGCCTCGGATTTTCGGCGAAGAATGGCGGCACCATTATCGGCACCGATCACCAGGCGCCGCCGGATTGGGCGGCGTTCGCGACCGGCTGTTGCATTCGCTATTTCGATTACAACGACACCTATCTTTCGAAGGAACCGGCGCACCCGAGCGACAACATCGCCGCTGCGCTCGCTGTGGCGAGAGCGTCGGCGCGAATGGCCGCGAACTGATCACCGCGATCGCGCTCGCCTACGAAGTGCAATGCCGCTTCTGCGACGCCGCCAGCATCCGCGCGCGCGGCTGGGATCATCCGACCTACGGCGCGTTTTCGACCGCGTTGGCGGCGGCGCAAGCTGATGAAGCTCGATCCGGAGAAAACCGCGGCACGCGGTCAACATCGCGGGCGTGAATTGCGCGGCGTTCCGGCAGGCGCGGGTCGGCGAGCTTTCGCATTGGAAAGGCGTCGCCTTCGCCAACGCCGCGCGGCACGGCGTTTACGCGGCGCTGCTCGCGCGCGCGGGAATGACCGGTCCGGCGCCGATTTTCGAAGGGCAGATGGGATTTCGAAAAAGAACTTGGCGTTTCGTTAGGCAACGTCGGCGACGTTTTCGTCAAGCGGCCGGACGCGAAGAACGTGAACGAAGGCACGGCGGCGATGATTCTCAACACCAGCATCAAGTATTGGCCGGCCGAATATCACAGCCAGAGCGCGATCGAAGCCGCGATGTTCTTGCGCAAGGAGATTGGCGATCCGTCCAAGATCCAATCGGTGCGGATCGAGAGCCACGACGCCTCGGTCGACATCATCGGGAGCGAGCCGGAGAAATGGAAACCGGAGACGCGCGAGACGGCGGACCACAGTCTGCCCTACATCACGAGCATCGCGTTGATCGATGGCGAGGTGACCGACAAACAATTTCAGCCGGAGCGTTTCATGGATCCGACGATCTGGAAATTCCTGGAGAACGTGAAGGTGGAACGCAACGACGAGTTGAGCGCGCTTTACGCAAAGGCGGTGGCGAACATCGTTCATGTCACTTTGCAGGACGGTCGCACCCTGACCAAGCGAGTCGATTATCCGCTTGGCAACGCCTTTAACCCGGTGAGCGACAAACAGCTGGAAGGGAAGTTCAACGCCCTCGTCGTGCCCTTCGCTCGGCGAAGAAAGCGCCCGAAAGATTGTGGCCGCCGGCTGGAATCTGGAGGAAGCGAAGAATCCGTACCGAGTTAATGAAGCTCGCGAAGATGCCGGCTAACGAACTCTTTGAGTCATGCGACAGGATTCCTCGACTCCGCTCGGAATGACGAAACGCTTGCGCGAACTGATCGCACCAAGGCGTTGTCGCGATGCCGGGCGTGCCGAATGCCTCGATGGCACGGCAGGTGGAGCGTGCGGGGTTCGAGGCGGTTTACATCAGCGGCGCGGGCCTGGCGAATTGCACCGCCGGTTTGCCGGATGTCGGATTGCTCACGCTGAACGAAGTCGCGACTCTCGCCGGGTTCATTGCCCGGGCGGTGAAGATTCCGGCGATCGTGGATGCCGATACCGGTTTCGGCGGCGCGGAAAATGTCGGACGCACGATTTACGAACTGGAGCGCGCCGGGCTGGCCGGTTGTCATCTCGAAGACCAGGAATTTCCGAAGCGTTGTGGACATCTGGCGGGAAGCGTCTGGTCGAAACCGATGAGATGTCGGCGAAGATTCGCGCCGCCGTGGCCGCCAAACGCGATCGCGATTTTCTCGTCATCGCACGGACCGATTCGCGCGCGCTTGAGGATTTCGACGGCGCGGTGCAACGCGCGAACGCCTACCTCGCGGCCGGCGCGGACGCGATTTTTCCGGAGGCGTTGCAAACGAAAGGAAGAGTTCCGCGACTTCGCGCTGGAAGTGAGAGCGCCGCTGCTTGCGAACATGACGGAGTTTGGCAAGAGCCCGTTGCTCAACGTGCGCGAGCTGGGCGAGCTCGGCTACCGCATGGTCATTTTTCCGCAGAGCGCCTTTCGCGTTTCAATGAAAACGACGGGCGAGTTTTTCCACTCGCTGCAAGAAGCCGGCTCGGCCGAAGGCTGGCTCGACCGGATGCAAACGCGCAAGGAACTTTACGAGACGCTGGATTACGATCCGAGCCGCGGAAAGCTGGCCGGAGTCATCACCAGACGCTGAAGGCTTCGAGACGTCGGCGTCGAAACGCGTCCAGCGGCTCCATGAGACGTCGCCCTGCGCGGCCGGATGCTGAAAGTTGCAAAGCGCTGGCTGACGTTCGGACGTTGAGACGTCAAGTCGACCAGACCTCAGAAGAATTTATGAATACTCGAAACCAAACCAGCCTACAGCCCAGGACTTGCCGGCGTGATCGCCGGCGAAACAGAAATCTGCTGGGTCGATCCCAACGCCGGCCTGATGTATCGCGGCTACGACATTCACGAGATGGCGGAGAAGGCGAACTTCGAGGAAGTCGCTTATCTCCTTCTCAACGGCGAGCTGCCGACGATCGAACAGCTGAGAGAATTTTCCGCCGCCCTGGCGGCCGAGCGTCCGCTGCCCGAAGCAAGTCCTGGAGATGCTGCGGTTGATGCCGAAGAACACGCATCCGATGGATATGCTGCGCACCGGCGTCTCGATGCTCGCGCCCTTCGATCCCGAGCTGAACGACAACTCGCACGACGCCAACATTCGCAAGGCAATCCGCTTGATCGCCAAGGTCTCGACTCTGATCACGGACGGTTGTCGGATTCAGCACGGCGAAGATCCACTGCCGGAACGGCCCGACCTGACGCATGGCGGGAAATCTCTTTTACAAACTGAACGGCGAAGTGCCGCAGGCTTGGAAGATCCGAATGATGGACACGATCTTCATTCTCTACGCCGACCACGAATTCAACGCCTCGACCTTCGCGGCGCGGGTGACGGCGTCGACGCTGGCCGACATGTATGCGGCGGTCACGAGCGCGTGCGGCACGTTGAAGGGCCCGCTGCACGGCGGCGCGAACGAAGAGTCGATGAAAATGCTCGACGAAATCAAGACGGCCGATCGCGCGGAGAAGTGGATGATGGACGCGCTGGCGAAGAAGGCCAAGATCATGGGCTTCGGGCATCGCGTTTACAAGAGTGGTGACTCGCGCGTGCCGATCATGCGCGAGATCGGGCGCGATCTCGGGCAAGCGGGTCGGCAAAGAGCAATGGATGCCGATTTGCGAAAAGCTCGAAGCGACGATGGAGCGCGAGAAGCAGCTTTGCGCGAACGTCGATCTCTACGCTGCGCCGGTCTTTACCATGCTCGAATTTCCGCCGGAGCTGAACACGCCGATCTTCGCCGCTTCGCGCGTTGCCGGCTGGTGCGCGCATGTCGTCGAGCAACACGATCAACAACCGCTTGATCCGTCCGCGCTCCCTTTACACCGGCCCGGCCGCGCGGCCCTACAAAGCGGCGGTCGCATCGAATGGCGCATAGCGTGAGTTGGTCGATGGCGCGTCGCAGTGCCTGTCGCCTCGCAGCTAGAACAGCTTCTGCCAATGAACGAACATTTATCACTTCAGGAAGCTACGCCTAACAACGCCTGTTGGGGCTGCGGACCAGCCAACGCAGAAGGCCTGCGCATTCGCAGCTTTCCGAAGGCGACGCGGTCGTGGCGGAATGGAAACCGGAGCCGAAATATCGAAGCGTTTCCCGGCGTCCTGAATGGCGGCATCATCGGCACGCTGCTCGATTGCCACTGCAACTGGACCGCGGCCTGGCACCTGATGAAGCAGGCGGGCGACGATCATCCGCCCTGCACCGTGACAGCGGATTACGCAATCAAACTGCTGCGCCCGACTCCGACGAACGGCCCGGTTCTTCTCTCCGCGAAAGTGGTCGATTCATCTGCCGATCGCGCGACGATCGAAGGAACGCTGAGCGGTGGTGGAAAGGTTTGCGCAACCTGCCGCGGCACATTCGTCGCGGTCAAAGAGGGCCACCCGGCGTTTCACCGCTGGTATGGAGACCTATCGCCGCAATGTGCGGAGGGGCCCTTGTGCCCAGATCGCGTCGCCGCACAAAGGCGGCTCCCACATTTGCAGAATTCGCTGCCCGAATTCCGTCGATGCGCTGACCGGTCGAACCGCGCCTTAGGCTTTGGTCATGAAAACATCCAACTACCGAGTAGTTCCTTTACCGAGCGAGGTGGCGGTCGCGGCACGCCGCGCGGCCGAGGCTGGCGCGTCGGATCACGCCGTCATCAGCGTGACTTCGCCTAACGAGGCTCCCCTGCCGGCACTGCCTTCGCTGGGCGCAGCCGGGCGAGCAGGTCGTGTTATTCCCCTACGCGCTCGATCGCGCCGGGTCGACCCTATGCGGAGAGCGGTCCGATCTTTGTCCATGCCGCTCCTGCGCAGCGCTACCAGGCGACGGATGAATTCCCGGCCGCCTTTCGCCAGGGCCGCGTGATTCGCGCCTACGACCGGGAGCAAAACATGATCGCCGGTGAGATTGTCGGCGGGCGGGAGCCGGAAACGGTCATTGAAAAGCTGTTCGAGAATCCCGAAACTGAATTCATTCAGGTCCGGAGTGCGGACCGCGGCTGTTACACCTTTGGAATCGAGCGCGCATGAAAACACTCGAACTCCTTCCGCCTAACGACACCATGTATCAGGCCCTGGTGAATCGCGATCCGAGCTTTGAAGGGATCTTCTTCGTCGGCGTGCGCACCACCGGCATCTTCTGTCAGCCGACCTGCAGCGCAAAAAACCGGCCCGCGAAAACGTCGAGTTTTTCCCTTCGCCTAACGAGGCGCTGCTGGGCGGCTATCGTCCTTGTTTGCGCTGCCAACCGATGGATCCGCTCGCTCCGCGCCGGAGTTGATCAAGCGGCTGCGGGCCGAGGTTGAGAAAGCGCCGGACGGGCGCCTGACAGACAAGAGAGCTCGCCTCACTCGCGATTGATCCGTCGACCGCGCGCCGTCAGTTCAAGCGCTATTACGGCATGACTTTCCAGGCCTACCATCGCGCGCGGCGGATGGGGCGGGCGTTGAGCGAGGTGCGAAAAGGCGAACGGGTGGAAGATGTGCGCAATGGCAGCGGCTTCGGATCGGAGAGTGGGTTTCGCGAAGCGTTTCACCCGCAGTCTTTCGGCGATCCGCCGACGACGGCGAAGAGGCGCGACTGTCTCTTCGCGGAACGAATCGCAACGCCGTTAGGCACGATGCTGGCCGTGGCTGACGATGAAGGTTTGCGGTTGCTCGAGTTTGGCGATCGCCGCGCCCTCGAACGCGAGTTGCCGATTCTCCGGCAGCGCTTGGGTAAGAGCGTTGTTCCCGGGAGCATCCGCATCTGACGGCGGCGCGAACGCAGCTGGCAGACTACGCTTCGCCGGCGAGAACTTGGAGGTTCAGACGTTCCGCTCCCGCTCCTCATCGGCTCCGGGTTTCAACTGCGCGCCGGGAAATTCTGCGCTCCGTTCCGGATCGGCGAAGCCCGGTCCTATTCGTGGATGGCGGAGCGTCTCGGGGATTCGGGCTTGCGCGCCGCGCAGTCGGATCGCGCCAATGGTGCCATGGGCTGTGCTCGCCATCATTGACTCCGTGCCATCGCGTCATCCCGCGCCGTTACGAGTGACGCTCTGCGGCATGGCGGCGGTTTAGCTGGCGCAAGAAGGTAACTCCTCAGAGCACGAGCCGCGAAGTGGAAGGGAGAAGTAGAAGAGTGATCGTGACTGGTGAATGGTACAGGAGAGATGAATTGCGAATGGTGAATGGTGAATGGTGAATGGTGAATGGTGAATGGTGAATGGTGAATGGTGAATGGTGAATGGTGAATGGTGAATGGTGAATGGTGAGAGACCGATGCGCGCATTTCCGCTTGTCAAGAGTCACCTCTCAAAACGCGCCCAGGAGGACTCGAACCTCCGACCGTCGGATTAGAAATCGCGATGCTCTATCCGGCTGAGCTATGGGCGCTTTATCTCGTCAGGCGCTAAGCGATCTGGCGGCTACTATGCCAGAGCGTATGCGAACGGCAAAGAGGTTTGGCGGGCGCTCAAGACCAAACCCTTCAGCGTAGTCGAGGCTTGCGGCGTTTCTAAAGAGCACCGGGAAGGACGGGGCGCCCAGGCGGACGCATCGAGCGCGCTGATTTACTCGAATCCTGCGGCGACGTTGAAGCGCAAGCCGATCGGCAGAGGGCGCTCACGCTGCCGAGTCGCATACAATTCGCGGAGTTTATCTGCCGACAATGGAAACGGCTGGCAGCCGTGACTCGCGGAACTGCGCCGACCTTGCGCAGGGCATGGCATTCACCGGCTGCCGAAAAGGCGAAGTGGCGGAAATCCGCCGCTCGACGGCGCGGACGTCAACACTGACTTTCAGCGACACGTTACTCGCGAGCGTCGACACGCGCTTCATCGCTGTCTATGGCTTCCACCACTATCGTCCCCGGTACCGACGACAGGCGTGATTCGCGGTTGATTCGGCGGCACGACCCAGCGTTACATCAAGCACATCAGACGCGATCACTAGCCCCAGAGCACGATTCGCGTATCGGGCTCACACCACGCCGACTAGGGTTTGGCTTGTTAACGAAGGCAGCCGTCCGTACTACAGTGTCGCAAAGCAGTACTGCCCTAATCACATTCCAGTCCCCTGAGCGAGTAACAGTTTCGTTACAATGACCTATCGTAACAGTCTCGTTACGATGAGCTTCTTGCGGATAAGAAGGTTAAGATTGTCTGTTCGCGTATGAAAAACACCAAACTAGATCTCAGCGCGAAGGAGCAATCGGCTCGCCGATAGCGGCCACCTCTCTTCGTCGCTCCAATGGGTTACTTAGGGCTGGTTACCTCCATCTCTTTCGTAACGATTCTTCGCTCTTTCACTACCACCGCCTTTGGCGCGCCGGGCGATCTCGATCTGACCTTCGGCCGGGGCGGTGCAGTGACAACCGACTTCAAGGCAAGCAACGACATCGCCAACGCCGCCGCTCTTCAGGCCGACGGTAAGATTGTCACCGCCGGAATTCGTTTCGTCGGTATCTCTGCCTCGATCGGCGACTTTGTTGTCGCCCGATACAACAGCCGATGGCACGATCGACAAGACCTTTGGCCAGGGCGGTAGCGTCGTTACCGACTTTGGGATGACGGAATCGGCCAGCGCGGTTGCAGATTCAACCAGATGGAAAAATCGTGGTCGCCGGAGGCACTTATCCTACTTTCGTCATTCCTTGGGTTCTACGCGCTCGCGCGTTATAACCCGAATGGCTCGCTCGATACGACCTTTGGAAACGGCGGTCTGGTCATCACTACCTTCAACAGCGAAGGCGCCTTCGCCTCCGCACTCGCCATTCAACCCGACGGCAAGATCCTTGCGGGCGGGACGAAGTATATCCACTTCAGCAGTGACCAGTCATCGGACACGGACTTCGCGATCGCGCGCTATAACTCTGACGGTTCGCTCGATCCCACCTTTGGTTCCGGCGGCGAAGTGGCGACCGACTTTAATCAGGAGAACGATGATGCGCTCGCGATCATTCTTCAGCCTGATGGCAAGATCGTTGCCGCTGGTGATGCCACCAGCCTGGCCACCTTTATTGACTTCTGCCCTGACGCGATATCTGCCCGATGGCAGCCTTGACACGACCTTTGGTGCAGCCGGGAAGGTGGAGACGGATTTCGGAGCGAAAGAACCTCGACCAGGCGCGCTCGGTGGTCTTGCAAGCAGATGGCAAGATCGTCGCTGCCGGCACGACGGTCTCTAAGAATGGTCTCACTCAACAGTTCGCGATCGCACGTTACAACTCGAGCGGGATCCAGGATACAACCTTTGGGAGGAGAGGCCTGGCGACTGTCAATTTCGGCAGTTTTGGCCAAATCGCCCACAGTATCCTGCTTCAACCGGACGGCAAACTGGTGACGGCTGGCTTTGCCGATAACGAGTCATCCGATTCCGACTTCCTGATCGCGCGGATAAACAGTAACGGGACGCTGGACTCCACTTTTGGCACTGCCGGCGAGGTGCGCACTTCCTTGGGCGACCTCAATGGCGGCGCCAATGCGGGCCTGCTCCAATCGGATGGAAAGATTGTC
>ERZ1370068.10013-contig-8747_pt1 | contig 31629 bp, 27 predicted proteins | sample MGYA00561227_ERZ1370068 | MGnify/ENA primary metagenome ERZ1370068 (study PRJEB38410, sample SAMEA6850437) | metagenome | study: Metagenomic assessment of the ecological functions of the soil: analysis of the soil microbiota associated with the...
CGTCCTTCCGCGCCGAGGGCCGCAGCCGCTGCCTTCCTGGCGGCTGGCCGCGCTGCCGGCGCTCGGGTTCCTCTTCCAGGAGCACGCAGAGCAGCTCGTGCACCACGGGCAGTTCGCCGCGCTGACGGCGCTCGAGCCGATGGTCCCGATCGGCGTCGCGCTGCAGCTGGGGTTGGGCCTGCCCGCGATCTGGCTCGTGCGCACGCTGCTGCGGGCGGCCGAGCAGCTCGGCTCCACGCTCGCACGTCGCAGCCCGCGCCGGGCACGACGGACGCATCGGCTCCGCGTCAGGCCGTTCCACGCGCCCAAGCCGCGGCTCCCCGGTCCTGGCCTCGCAGCACGCCGGGCGCGCTCCTCCCGCCGTCGCCTGACGGGCGGCCACCGCGCGTGGCCGTGGAGACGGCGAACTGAAGGAGATCTCTGGTGGCACAATCGATCGAAACCAACGGGCGGAACGCCGACATCGATGCGCTCGCGTCGGCGCTGGCCGAGCGGCTCCATAACGGCTCGCCCTGGATGAACACGGCGGAGACCGCCGACTACATGCGTGTCTCGGTCCGCTGGCTGCGGCAGCACCTCCACCAGGTGCCGCACAGCAAGGTCGAGGGCCGGCTGTTCTTCAGCCGCACCGAGCTGGACACCTGGCTGACCGAGAAGCGGCGCAGCTAGCCTGTTGTAGGTCCCGGTGCACGTGACCGGGCTGTACGTTGCGGGGACTGGATCGTTCGCACTCGAGCTGATCGAGTACGCCCGCGCGTCGGGCCACGACGTGGTGGGGCTGGTCGAGCTGGTCGATTCGAGCCGGATCGGCGGCCAGGTGCACGGCCTTCCTGTCGTAGGAATCGACGCGGGCCCGGGGACAGCGGTCCTCGGGCTCGGCGGCGACCGGCTCACGCTGTGGGCGCAGCTGGCCGAGCACGGCTGGCGGGCGGTCACGGTCGTCCACCCCGCGGCCCATGTGAGTCCGTCCGCGCGGCTCGGCGAGGAGTGCCTCGTCGGCCCGGCCGCCGTGATCGGCGCAGCGGCGGTGCTCGGGCGGCAGGCGATCGTGGCTCGCGGCGCGCTCGTCGGCCACCATACGCGCCTCGGTGCGGGCGTGGTGCTGAACCCCGGCGCGAACGTCGGCGGCAACGCAAGCGTCGGCAACGGCGGCTGTGCTCGGGATGGGCGCGATCGTCGTCAATGGGGTCGAGGTCGGAGCCCAGGCGCTCGTCGCAGCCGGCGCGGTGGTCGTCCGGACGGTGGAGCCGGCGACGCGCGTGCAGGGCGATGCCAGCACGCGTCTTCGTCCCTGCGTGATCCGCCGCCGGCTCGCGCACACGCTCGACCGGCGCTTCGAGTCGTTGCACCACCGCGTGGAGGGACTGTCCGGTGACGTCGCCCGACTCCGCGAAGACGTGGCGGCGGTGGCCCGGCGGCTCGACGAGCAGCTGATGCCGACCCTGCGGCTGTTGGCCGGGCGCGACGCCGAGAACAGGGAGCTCCTCGCCGACGCGCGCAGCGACCCGGCCTACGAGCTGGCGTACGAGGAGCCGGAGCCGCTCGTGACGGTGATCCTCCCGACCCACCAGCGGCCGGACTTCCTGCGCTCGCGCTCGCTCCCGGCCGTGCTCGCCCAGACACACGGGAAGCTCGAGGTGCTCGTGATCGGCGACGGCGCAGACCCTGCGGCGGAGGAGGTCGTGCGCGAGCTCCACGACGAGCGTGTCCACTGGGCGCACACCTCGCAGCGCTACGTCTGCCCGGAACCGCACCGCCACTGGCTCGCCGCGTCGACGCTCACCCGCAACGAGGGTTACCGCCTTGCCAGCGGGCGCTGGCTGTTCGACTTCGACGACGACGACTCGCTACCGCCCGACGCGATCGAACTCCTGCTCGAGGCCGCGCTGAAGCGTCGCGCCGAAGCGGTGCAGGGCGTGATCATCGGCCACGAGGACGACGGCTCGACGAGCGAGATCCGAAGCGTGCTTCCGCACCAGCTGCCGCTGAAAGGGGCGCTCGTCCACGCGCACCTGCGCTTCTTCGAGCGGGAACACGTCGCCTCGGCGCTGGCCGAGCCGGGCGACTGGTTTCGCGGCGAGCGCATGCTGCGAGCGGGCGTGCGGATCGAGCTGCTCGAGCGCGTCACGTACGACTACTACCCCTCGTCGCTTCGGTAGCTCAATCGACCAGCTCGATGCCCTCGTGGGAGAGCTCAGCGTCTCGATCGCCACGTCGTTGCCGAGGGCCCGCAGGTCGGGGCCACACCCACTTACTCGGCCAGGCTTCGCGGATTAGCCAATGCGCCACGTCGTTGCGTTGTTCGTCGAGGAGCGCGATGTCGACGTTCCGGCGCATCACGTTTCCCTGCACGACCTCGTTCCACCACCTGAAGAGGGACGGTTCGCCCGCGAAGCCGCGGCGCAGGACGACCGGGCGGTACTCGACGCGGCCCGCGAGCAGGCGCGGTCCCGTGCTCGTGTCAGCCCCTTCGCGGTACTCGATCACTTCGATCCGGCCTTCGGGAGCTCGGCCTCGCTGAAGCCGGCCACCGGAAGGTTGTCGATCTCGACGCGAAAGTTGAAGTTCAGGTACGGATCGTTACGGTGCTGCTGGGGCATCGCGGGGCACCTCCAAGTAGGGAAGTCGCGGTAGGCGTCGAGGTCGTGGGCGACGGTGCGGGAGCGACGCTCGCCCTCGTCGGTGCGCCAGGCGATCCGCGCCTCGAACGCAGTTGGCTCGTCGCGCGCAAAGAACAGCGCGGCGCGGTCGAGGAAGATCCGGATTCGTCGCCGCGGCCCGAGCAGCTCGAGCCGCTGGAAGATCCTCAGCCGGTCGATCCGCTTCTCGCCGCCGAGGCCGCGCAGCTGGCTGGTGAAGCGCACGCGCACCGAGTGCGCCGGCCGGGAGCCGATGTTCTCCAGCACGAGGAAGAAGAGGCCGTCCTCGAACTCGACGTCGAGGATCACGTCGGCCTCGGGGTGCTCCGTCGCGGCTCCGGGCACTCGCTGAGTCTCGACCTTCAGCGCAGTGCGCGCAAGGGCTCGATCAGAGCTCGACCGCCAACACCTGGAGTACGCGCCCCCACTCGGTCTCTTCGCTGTCACGAACGTAGGCGCCGCCCATGTGCTCGTAGAACCCCTGCGCGTTCGGCTCGGCCTCCCACTCCAGTCGACGGGCGCCGCGCTGCTTGGCCTCGGTGGCGACGTGCTCGAACAGCGCGCGCCCGAGGCCTCGCCCGATCCAGGCGGGCTCGACCCAGAGGTCCTCCAGCCAGCCGACCTCGCCGCGCGGGATCAGGGCGGCCCACCCGACCGTGCGGCCGTCCTCCTCGGCCACGTAGAGCAGCCGGCGGCGCAGGCTCTCGGGCTCGAAATCGCCGCCGTGCGCCCACTCCTCGACCAGGTCCCGGTCGTAGCCCCAGTGCGCCTTGGCCTCGACCGCGATCACGCGCAGCCGCTCGAAGTCGGACTCCTTCCCTCACGAATGCGGATCTCCGAGCTCAACGAGCCGCGAGCTGAGCCTTGAGGCGCAGGATCCGAGCGTACGAGCGCTCCAGGCCCGCGCGGCCGAGACGGCCGGCCTGGGCCGCCCGTAGCAGCGAGGTGTAGTCGCTGCGCGTGGCCTCCTCTCCCCGGTCAGCAGCAGCAGATCGGTGCCGGCCTTCGTCGCCGCGAGCGCGAGGCACGTTCGGCGTGATCTTGCGGGTGTGGGCGGCGCCGTCGAGCGAGTCGGTGATCGTTACGCCCTCGAAGCCGAGAACTCATTGCGGAGGAGGCCGGTCGCGATCGCGCGTGACCAGCCCGCGGCGTTCGTCCGGTCGTAGGCGTCGTAGACCGCGTTCGAAAGCATGATCACCGGCACGTGGGCCGCGATCGCACTGCGGTAGGGATCGAGGCCGGGCTCGAGGCGGCTGCGCGAGGCGGTGATGTGGACGACGGCGCGGTCGGTGTCCGCGGTGGCGAGCCCCAGTCCGGGGAAGTGCTTCATCGTCGCCAGCGCGTGAGCGTCGGCGAGGCCGAGCCGCGAAGGCGGTCGCCAGGCGCGCGGTCGTGTGGGAGTCGAACGACCACGTTCGCCCCTGGCGGTAGACCGCCGAGGCCCGCGAGCCCGGAACGTCCGCGACGGGCGCAAGGTCGGTGTTGACGCCGACGCCGAGCAGCGCGACGCCCGTCGCGCGGCCGTCCGCGCGCGCATCGGCGGTCGACCTGACGCGCCTGGCGCCCGGGTCGGCGGCAGCCAGGGACCGTCTTCACCGAGCCGCCCTCCTGGTCGACGGCGATCAGCAGCCGGGGCTGCCCGCCCGCCGCGGCCGCTTGCTGCAGCGCCCGTGCGATCGCCCGCAGCTGCGCGGAGGAGGAGAAGTTCCACCGGTGCACGATCACGCCGCCGATCTCACCGCGTCTCGCGCGCGCGAGCAGCGAGGCCGACGGCGCCGTCCCGGTCATCGAGACGACGAGCTTCTGCCCGACCAGCTGCGCGAGCGTCGGCCACGGCCCCGTCGCGGCCGACCGTGGGCGCCGCCCGGGTGCTGCGGCCAGCGCGAGCAGCGAGACGACGAGTAGGGGGCCGCGTAGGCGGTCGATGCGGCGATCCTAGCCGTGTCCAAGCGGGCGAAGGGCCCCGTCGCCGGGGCCCTTCGCCGCAAGAAGTCCGTCTAGCGCAGGCGGAGCCGCCAGGCGCCGCGACCGTGGGTCGCCACGTAGAGCGAGGCGGTCGCCGTTCTTGCTTGCTGCGAGCGTCAGGCCGGAGACGGCGGCGCTCGGCAGGCCGTCCCCGACGGCGACCCACGTCTGCGCCCCCTCGGCGAGCCGAAGAACGCCGAAGTCGGTCGAGACGTAGACGTCGCCGGTGGAGACGTCGAGCACCGCGTCGTTCACCGGCTGGTCGCCGATGTCGTACGAGATGTTGGTCCACGTAGCGGTGTTGCTCGTCGGGTCGAACACCACGTCGAACACGTGGCCGGGCGTCGTCGGCGTCGTCACGTCGAAGCCCGAGAACGTCACGATCGCGTGATTTGCGTTCGACGGGTCGGCGAAGATCGACGAGACCGCACGGCCAGGTTGCGCCGCAGTGTCGATCCGCGTGAACGTCACGCTCGCCGGCACGTCGTTGATGTTCTTCGAGATGAGCACGCGGCCCGCTCCGGTGCCCGCCCACATCGTGCCGGCGTCACGCCCGCGGGCGAGCGAGCTGAGCGTGTTCCCGCCCTTGGTCGTGCCGTAGGGCGACGCTCGCGGCGTTGTTCGTCAGCGTCGAGGTGCCGAGCTTCGGCCACGACGCGGGGTCGCCGCAGGGGCCGGTGTAGAGCAGGTCGCTCGGGAACTCGCCGACGGCGGTATTGCAATGCGCCTCGAGGAACGCGCGGTCGCCACCGGCGTTCTGCGTTCGCCAGACGCTCTGGGCGCCGACGAAGATCGTCTTCGTTGCGAGCGGGTCGGCCAGAACCGGCGCATAGAAGCGCTGGGCCTCCGGGAAGTTGACGATGAACCGGTCGCCGATCCAGAGCCAGGAGGTCGGATCGACGTCGTTGTAGTTCACATCCATCTGCCCGCCGGTGTACGTGTGGAAGCGGAGGTGCGGGTCACGTGGCGTCGAAGCCGCTGTCGCCGCCGTCGCCGGTCAGCGGCAGGTACCACCGCGTCGAGCCGGTGAAGGAGAGCGTGCCGTTGTCCTGCGTCCCCGTCATCGCGGTGTTGCTCGGCGAATACGGGCTGACGGAGATGCTGTTCATCTGCAGCGTTCCCAGGCCCGCATTCATGACGTTCAGCTCGGTCGGGATGCGGCTCAACCACGCGTGGCAGTCGGCCAGGTTCAGGCCCGAGAGGTCGCGCGTGTCGCACTGGCTCGACGCATCGGCCCACTTGCCGCTGGTCAGGATGACGCCGCCGTCCGAGCCGACGAAGAACTGATCCGGGTTCCCCGGCACGAACGCGAGCGCGTGCTGGTCCGGGTGCATCGACTCGCCACCGACGTCCCCGGTCATGTCCGTCCACGTCGCGCCGGCGTCCATCGACATGAGCACGGCACGGCCGTTCGAGCGCGTGCCCACGACCTGCGCGGCCTGCAAGACGTACGGCTTCAGCTCCTCGTAGTGCATCAGCCCGCCGACGACGACCATGTCGGGCCGATCGGGCGGCGACATCACGAACATGTCGTAGACGCACTGCGAGCCGACGAGCGGCGTGTTGCAGTAGTTGTAGACGGCGAACCCGGGGGTGCCGTCGGTCGGGTTCGAAGCCGCGTCCAGGCGGCGTTGTTCGACGCGGTCAGCGTCGCGGCCGGCTGGCTCGCATCGTCGATCCTGTAGACCTGTGCGCCCTGGCCGCCGCCACTCGCGTCGGCGAGGTAGATGCGCGTCTTGCCGTTCGGCAGCTTCACCGCCGCGAACGAGAGACGGCCCCGGTTCTCCAGGAAGATCGGCGTCCAGCTGGCGGCCGCGCCGCCCGCCGTCGAGCGGAGCAGGCCGCCGGTCGCGCTGCCGCCGAGCGTCGCGTAGATCGTGCTCGCGTCGCTCGGGTCGAACTTGATCTCGTTGATCGAGCCCGCCTGCGTGAGCGCGAAGGTCGTCCCGCCGTCGGTCGAGTTGTAGACGCCCACGGCCGGCGTCGCGCTCGGGACGCCGGCGCTCGTCGCGTTCGAGCCCTCGCCGCGCGTGCCCGTGCGAGTGCCGATCAGGATGTGGTCGGCGTTCCCGGGCTCGATCGCGATCCAGGCAATCGACCGGGTGTTCGCGACGCTGAACGAGCCGGGGACGAGCGACCAATGGGCGCCGTCGTCGGTCGTCTTGTAGAGGCCGAGGCCGGCTTCGCTGTCGCCGCTCGCGTTCGCCTCGCCGGTGCCGACGTAAATCGTCTTGCCGGTCGGATCGTTCGGGTCGACAGCGATCGAGCCGATCGCGTTCGGTCGGAATGCCGGCGGAGATCTGCTTCCACGCGGGCGTTGGCGCGAGTGCGTTCTTCGACCGCCACACGCCGCCGCCGGCCGCGCCGACGTAGAGCGTGCACTCCTGCGGCTTGCACTTCGGGTCGACCGTCAGCGCGGTCACGCGGCCGGACCACTGGGTCGGCTTGATGAACGACTGCGTGCCGAGTCGGTCGGCATTGAGGGTGTCGGGTCCGAGGAAGTCCCACATCGGCGAGATGCCGGCGCCGCGACTCTTCGCGGCGTTGTTCGCCGCGATCGCGCCCTGAATCTCGTCGATCGAGATGCTGTCGGCCGGGAACGCGCGGTCGCGGTACGCCTCGGCCGCGGCTCCGCCCGACTCTTCGCTTTCTCCGCGTCCTCCGTTTTCCAGCGTGGCGAGATGTTGCTTGCCGTGAGCCGACGGTGCGGCCGCCGTGCTCCCCGATCCGCGCGCCAGCAGCGCCGCTAATACGACGGCGAGGCCGGCCGCTGCCAAGACAGCGGTTATCCGCCGTGAACCCATGGATCCCCCTTCATTCGGTCCACGGTTGCGGAGTCCTATATCAGCTCAGACCCTGCTCGGAAAGTCAAGTGCTTACGAGCTAAAGGCGCGAGCGCCGCCACCCGCATCACTTCAAGAAGCGTTAATGAATCGGGGGTCGTCGCGAGGGATACCGTGAAGGAATGATCGAGGCGCGAGGCCTGACGCAAGGACTACGGCGACAAGCGCGCCGTCGACGACCTCACCTTCAGCGTCGAGCCGGGCATCGTGACCGGCTTCCTCGGCCCAACGGCTCCGGCAAGTCGACGACGATGCGCCTGATCCTCGGTCTCGACGCGCCCGACCGCGGGCGACGTGACCGTGAACGGCAAGCACTACCGCGAGCATCGCGGCGCCGCTGCACGAGGTCGGCGCGCTGCTCGAGGCGCGCTCCGTCCACACCGGGCGCTCCGCCTACCACCACCTGCTCGCGCTCGCGCAGACGCACGGGATCCCGAAGCGGCGCGTCCACGAGCTGATCGACCTGGTCGGCCTGCACGACGTCGCGCAGCAAGCGCGCCGGACAGTTCTCGCTCGGCATGGGCCAGCGGCTCGGGATCGCGACGGCGCTGCTCGGCGACCCGTCGACGCTGCTCCTCGACGAGCCGGTGAACGGGCTCGACCCGGAGGGCATCCACTGGATGCGCAACCTGCTCAAAGGGCTCGCCGCCGAGGGCCGCACCGTGTTCGTCTCCTCGCATCTGATGAGCGAGATGGCGCTGACCGCCGACCACCTGATCGTGATCGGCCGCGGCAGGCTGATCGCCGACACGAGCGTCGACGAGTTTCGTCGCGCGCGCATCGGCCAAGGTCGTGCTCGTCCGCTCGCCCGAGCTGCAGCGCCTGCGTGCCGTGCTCGAGGCGCCGGGCGTCACCGTTCGAGGGCGGCGAGCGCGGCAGCCTCGAGGTTCACGGCCTGACCGACCGAGCAGGTCGGCGAGCGCAGCCGCAGCACGGGATCGCGATCCACGAGCTGACGCCGCAGCAGGCCTCGCTCGAGGAGGCGTTCATGGCGCTGACCCGCGACGAGCTGTCGAGTTCGGCTGCGCCCGCCGACGACAAGCCGCCGGAGGAGGCCGCCGCGTGAGCACGCTCGCCCAGGCCACGTCGTTCCGCCGCTCGAGCACGCCGGCCGCGTGACCCAGCTGCGCGTGCTCGTCTCCGAGCTGGACGAAGCTCCGCTCGGTGCGCTCGACGCAAGTGGTCGCTGGCCGCGGCGTTCGTCTTCACGATCGGGCATCGCGCGCGATCGCCGCGGCCGTCGTCTCGCACCACTGGCCTCGCATGAGCCCGCACGACCGGGCCGACTTCCACCCGCTCGACGTCAGCGCTCGTCGGCGTGCAGCTCGCGCAGCTCGCGATCGGCGTGCTCGGCGTGCTCGTGATCACCGCCGAGTACTCGACCGGGATGATCCGCGCCTCGATGACGCGCGGTGCCTCGCCGCGTTGCCGGTGCTCTGGGGCAAGGCCGTCGTCTACGCGGCTCGTGACGCTGGCCCTGATGACTCCCGCCGTGCTCGATCGCGTTCTTCGTCTCGCAGGCGATCCTCTCGGGACGGCACATCGAGATCGCATTCACCGCGCCGGGCGTGCCGCGCGCGGTCTTCGGCGCCGCGCTCTACCTCGACCGTGATCGGCCTCTTCGGCGCTCGGGCTCGGCGCGATCGTGCGCAACACGGCGGGCGGGATCGCCACCTTCGCCGGCCTGATGTTCGTGCTGCCGCCGCTGATGAACGTCCTGCCCGGCGAGCTGGAACTCCGCCGCGTCGCCGTATCTCCCGCTGCAGGCCGGCGAGGCGCTGCTGGCGCTCAACCGCGGCAACCAGCTCGCGCCGTGGACCGGCTTCGCCGTCCTGTGCGCCTACGCCGCGGCGTCGATCGCGGTCGCCGCGGTACTGCTCACCCGCCACGACGTCTGAGCGTGCACGCAGCAAGTCAAAGCCGGGCCGTCCGCTGGGGGGCGGCCCGGTCACGGACATGAGGGTCCACGTGTCGCGATGGCTAGACCGCGTGCCGGGCGAGCGCGAGCCGCATCATCGCGGCGTGCGTGCCCTCGGCGCTGATCCCGTCGTGCTCGTCCGGGAAGAGCTGGACGTAGGAGCCGTCGGGCTGCATCTCCCAGGCGTTGCGGCGGTCGGCGAGCGAGATCTCGAGGATCTCCCACAGCCGCGCCCGCAGCCGCCGCTCGAGGATCGGGACCGCGGCCTCGACGCGCTCGGAGAGGTTGCGGTGCATCCAGTCGCCCGAGCCGATCAGGAACTCGCCGTCGAGCGGATCCTCGGCGCCGGCGGCGAAGTGGAAGATCCGCGAGTGCTCGAGGAAGCGACCGATGATCGAGCGGATGCGGATGTTCTCGGTCAGGCCCGGCACGCCCGGCGCCAGGCGTGGCAGAGTCCGCGAACGATCAGGTCGACCGGCACGCCGGCCTGCGAGGCGCGCGACGAGCAGCAGCGCACATCTCCGGGTCTTCGAGCTGGTTCATCTTGCAGACGATCCGCGCCGGCCGGCCCGCCTCGCTGGTTCTCGATCTCGCGCTCGATCAGCTCGGACGAACTCGGCGCGCATCGTCCATCGGCGCGACCACGAGCGTCGAGAACGCCGGCGTGCGCGAGCGGCCCGGTCAGGAAGTGGAACAGCGTCACGACGTCGTCGGTCACCGCGCGGGTCGGCGGTCAGCAGGCCGACGTCCTCGTAGAGCCGCGCGCGTGCGCGAGTGGTAGTTGCCGGTGCCGATGTGCGCGTAGCAGCGCATGGCGTCGTCCTCCTTGCGCACGACGAGCGCGGTCTTCGCTGTGGGTCTTCAGGCCGCTGACGCCCGAACACGACGTGGGCGCCGACCTTCTCGAGCTCGCGCGACCAGTGCAGGTTGCGCTCCTCGTCGAAGCGGGCGTTCAGCTCGATCACGCAGGCGACCTGCTTGCCCGCCTCGGCGGCGCGGATCAGCGACTGCACGAACGGCGTGTCGTCGCCGACGCGGTAGACGGTCATCTTGATCGACAGCGTCTGCGGGTCGTCCGCCGCCTCGCGGATGAACCGCTCGACGCCCGCGTCGAAGCTGTCGTACGGCTGGTGCAGCATGGATGTCGCCGCGCCGGATCGCCGAGAAGATGTCGCCGTCCGACGCTGCCTCGAGGCCGAGCGGCGGCAGCGGCGTCCAGGGCGGGTCGCGCAGCTCGGGCATCGAGCCAGCTCGGCGATCTCGAACAGCGTCGTGTAGTCGAGCAGCGCGCTCATCTCGTAGATGTCGTCCGGCGCCAGGGCGAAGCGGCGACCGCAGCTCCGCGACCATCGCGGGATCGGCGTTCGGCTGCACCTCGAGCCGGACGACCGGCTCGAAGCGCCGCTGCTGCAGCTCCAGCTCGACCATGCGCCCGCTTGCTGAGCCGTCGTTCGTCGTCGAGCTCGACCTCGGCGTCGCGGCAGACGCGGAACAGGCTCGCGCTCGCGATCGACCATTCCCGGGAAGAGCTTCTGCGCGTTCGCGGCGATCACCTGCGTCGAGGCCGACGAACACGCGCTCGGGCGACGCGACCACCGTGCGCACGCGCAGCCACTGGGGCAGCTCGCGTCGGCACCTTGACGCGCACGAGCACCGACTCGCCGCTGACCGGGTCGCCGAGGCGGAAAGCCCACGAGGTCGAGAGGTTCGAGACGTACGGGAACGGGTGCGCGCGCGTCGAGGCTGAGCGGCGTCAGCACCGGCGAGATGTCGCGTGTCGAAGACCGCGGAGACCTCGCCCGCTGCTCGGCTGCGTCAGCTGTCTCCCAGCCGAGCAGGTGCACCCGTGCTCGGCCAGCCGCGGCCGCAGCACGTCGGACGAAGCGGCCGACTCCTGCTCGAGCATCGGCGATCATCGCTCGCGCACCAGCAGGAAGCAGGTCGCGCTGCTCCTGGGCGGCGAGGCTCCGTCGCCGTGCGCCGGCCGGATCAGCGCCATCCGCTTCATGAAGAACTCGTCGAGGTTCGACGAGAAGATCGCGAGGAACTTCGACGCGCTCGAGCAGCGGCGTCCGCTCGTCGAGCGCCTCCTGCAGCACGCGCCGGTTGAACTCGAGCCAGCTGAGGTCCCGGTCGATGGTGGCGGCGCCGAGGCCGCGCGCCGGCGCGGCTGACGAGGCAGCCAGGTCTGAACACCGCCTCGGGCGTGCCGACGAGGAAGACCGGGTTCGCGCTCAGTGAAACCACAATGGTCCCCGCACCCGCCCCGGTGTTTTGCAGGAGGATTTCGGCGCCGCTCGACGCCGGCGAGCTCAGGCCGGAGCCGGCACCGGCTCGCTGCGGGCAGGCTCGAATGCGAAGGTCGTGCCCTGCCAGGCTCCGACTCGGCCCAGATGCGGCCGTGCATCGACTGGACGGAAGCTCGCGGCAGATGTAGAGGCCGAGACCCGTTCCGCCGATGCCCCTGCGCTGGTCGGGGTCGAGGCGGTAGAACTGTCGAAGATCCGCTCCTGCTCGCCCACCGGGATGCCGAGGCCTTGATCCTGGACGGTGAACCGGAGCCGGTCACCCGCTGCTGCAAGCCCCACCTCGATTCGCCCACCTGACGGCGAGTGCTTGATCGCGTTGTCGAGCAGATTGAGCAGCACCTGGCGCGTGCGCTCGCTGTCGCCGTGCACCTTCGGCACGACCGGCGGCACGACAACCTCGATCGTCGTCTCGTCCCCCACCCGCGACTGACCGACCTTCACGACTCCCGTCACCAGCTCCTCTGGATCGAACGTGTCCGCGACCACGCGGGCAGCCGCTGCTCGAGCTGGCCCGCCACCAGGATCTCCTCGACGAGGTTGGCGAGACGGTTTGACTGCTCGGCGATCATCTCGAGGAGATCGTCCTGAGTCTGCGCCGGCAAGTCGTGCTCCCTGAGGCGTCAGGGCCGCGCCGTGCAACGGGCGGAAGCGGCGTCCTGAGATACCATGCGAGATCGTCGCCACGGATTGCGACGGCGGAGGTTCTCGAGCCGACGGTCGTGCGTCGCGTCGCGGAAGGCGTAGACGGTGTCGTCGTCCAGCGCCACGGCCGCGATCGAGCCAGAACCCGCCCTGCCACCTCGACCGGAACAGTCTCCGCGCTGGACGGGCCGTCCACTCCCCTGGGCGATCCGCCACGGGCACGAAGGGTCTCGATCGTCGTCCAGCCCGGAATCGCCTCCTCCGCACGGCGGCCGTGCACCTCGGCGGCCCGGAGCCCCGTGATCGCCTCGGCCGCCTGGTTCCAGAGCTGCACGCACCCCGTCATGGTCGACGACGAACACCCCGTCGCCGAGACGCGCGAGCACGCGCTGCGCCTGATCTCGCTGCAGCCTCGAGAGCCGGGTTCGAGCGATCGCAGGCGCCACCGCGTACGCGGCCACGAGGAAGGCGCCGATCAGGCCGGGCCGATCACGATCGCGCCAACTGGACGTTCTCGGCCGCAGCCGCGATCTCCGGATTGCATGCGCACCGTGATCAGAGCCGTTCGCCGCTCTCCGACGGGTTGGGCAACCGCTCGGTATTCGAGGCCGTGCATCCGGACGTCGGTTGCCTTCACCTGCCGTTGGGAGCTGGTCGACCGCGCCCGATACCGTCCTCGCGGACGAGCCGACTGCCGAGTAGAAACCAAGACGCGGCCGCCAGGGAGGCGTGCTTCGTCACCGATATCCCGCGCGAGCGGAGGGCCGAACAGGGGGACGACAAGGACTCGCCCGATCGTCCTTCTACCGGCGACGCGTCGACGTCGATTTCGCCGTTCCGCACGCGAACGCCCGGCCGACCCTGACGGAGCTGTGATCCACGGGTGCGCTTGCTCGATCGCCCGGAGCGTCGGCTCAGTCACCCTGAGCGAACGCATGCGCGACCCGTCTGGAGTGTGCGAGTCGGTCGGCGGTGCCACGCGCCTCGCCTAGGCGTTTCACATACGCCGAAACACCCGAGTTCAGGTCCCCGGACCAGCGCCTGGTCAGCGTTGTTGCGCGCGCGCTTGGCTGCAGGCCGCCAAACGTCCAGACGGCGACGGCGAGCGGAAGAGCGAAGGACGCACGAGGCCCCGCGGCAAGCCGGAGACGGCCGCTGGCGACCCGCCTTATTTCTTGCCCCCTTGTGCCCGTTCCCACCCGCCGTGCTCGTCGGAGGGGGTACGGGCGCAGGGCAGTGACGCGGTCGGCGCCTGCTTCGTCGTGTCCGGGCGGAGTCCGTGGTGGTGCTCGCTTCCGAGCGCCCGAGCGCCTTTCCGTGCCTGCACCGGGCGCTTGCGCTCCGACGGTCGACTTCAGCCCATGGCTGTGGGCCTGGCGGTGGCCGCGAGCATTGACCGGAGCGCTGGGGACCGCTCGTCGTCACCGGCGTTGCGGAAGCGGCGGCCGCAGCCGCCTGCTCGGGAGCCGAGGCGCCTGCCGCACGACCCCCGTCCGAGCGTGGCGCTGTACCCGGTGCGCCTTGGTCGCTGCTCGTTGCCGCCGCGGTGCGACATGCTGGGAACGGCGTAGAGGCAAGCTGCGCGGACGAAGCGGCCTTGCGGGCTGGCTGCGAAGCGCGCTCTGTTGACGGTAACCGGGAGATCCGCGGCCACCCGCCCGGCAGCTCCGCCTACCACAGCCACCAGCGGCGACGGCTCGCCCCTGCGACCCCAGGCGCCCGGGAGCAGGAACACCGACAGCGCGTCCCATCGCCGCAGCGAAAACGGCGGGGACGGTCGGCGACAGATGAGCGAACGCCTTCATAGTCGAGTATTTGCAGTTGCGGCCGTTCGCAGTGGGCGGAACGCTGCCTCGGGCCATACCGCGAAACCCGCCGCTTCTCTACCATTCCTGCCGAATTCTCCACCCGCCCATCGGTCCTCGATCATGGAGCGCTCCGAGCTCAACGGTGTCCTGCTCCACCCCGTAGCGCCTCGTGTTTCGGTTCTGGCTCTTGGCCCCCGCTGCGGCCGTCAGGTCGCGGTCGAACCTGGCAGCGCGTGGGCCGCCGCCGTCGGAAGAGAACTCGAGCAGCGCCGGGTTGACCTTCTCCGGAGTGCGTCCAGCCGATGTTGTGCGGGCCGCCTTCGACCGGGATCGAGCGTCAGATTCGGCGATCAGCGCCGGAAGCCGCGCCGCGGTCGACTCGAACGGGAGGATCCGGTCCTCGGTGCCGTGCATGACGAGCACGGGGACGTCGATCTTCGGCAGGTCGGCGCGGAAGTCGGTCAGCCAGGTGTCGACGCACGCGTAGGTGGCGATGCGGCGAGGCGCCGGCGGCGACGTTGAAGCTCGCCTGCCAGGCCCGGTCGCTGATCCGGCTGCCGCCGAGCACGTCGACGTTGTAGAAGTTGTCGAGGAAGTCCTTGAAGTAGGCGTAGCGGTCTTTGACGATCGCCGCCTTGATGCCCTCGAAGACCTGCCCGTCGACGCCCTCGGGGTTGTCGTCGGTCTTGAGCACGAACGGCGGGATCGTCCCGAACAGCACCGCCTTGCGCACGCGTTTCGAGCCGTACGTTCCCGAGGTAGCGGGTGACCTCGCCGGTGCCCATCGAGAAGCCGACGAGCACGACGTCGGTCGAGTCGAGGTGCTCGAGCAGCGCGTTCAGGTCGGCGGCGAAGGTGTCGTAGTCGTAGCCCGGTGGTGGGGCGGCTCGAATTGCCGAAGCCGCCGGTCATAGCGGATCACGCGGTAGCCGGCGCCGAGGAGCTCCGGGCTCCTGGCGCCTGCCACGAGTCGGAGTTGAGCGGGTAGCCGTGGATCAGGACGACCAGCGTGGCCGCGCCGTGATCTCGTAGTAGATCTTGACGTCCCTGTCGTTCTCGGTGCCAAGACGGTGACGTAGGGCCTGGCGCTCCTTGCCTCGTGGCGGCGGGGGCCGGGACCAGCACGGCTACGCCTCGTCGCCTGGTTGCTCCGAGGCCACGATCTCCCGATCGCGGGGGCGTGGTCTTCCCGCTAGCGCCAGATGACCGGCATAGCTAGCTAACGGGTATCCTGAATGCGTCTAGGTGGCAATCGCTCTTCCGCAGCCGGCACGAAGGGAGCAGACGGAGCCAGATGCCCCCGTCCAGGCGAGCCTTTCGACAGCGAGCTGGAGCGTCTCTTGACTGACCTCTCGGCACCGACGCCTTCTGCATTGCGGGTTCACGACGGCTACCTGAAGCTGGTCCAACCCGGCGTTCGCGCGCGGATCCTCGGCTTCATACCGAGGAGGAGTCTAGCCTGGCGCGAGCCGTTCATCAGAGAACGTCCACCCCGACGACGTGGACGCCGCCCAGGCGGTGCTCGCTGCCGACCTCGCCGACGGCAAGGACATCCACTCGGCTTCCAGTGCCCGGCAGGTGTGCGCGGACGGCTCGGTCCGCTGGTTCGAGTGGAACACCAGCCCGCGGCCGGAGGCGGGTCGTCATTATGAGCGTAGCGCCGCGGACGTGACCGACCGCCGGATTGTCGCGGACGAGCTGGGCGCACTTCGCCGGAGCGGCAACGCTGGTGGCCGAAGGCGTTCGACCGCAGGGACCTGTTCGCCGTCGTGGCCGAGGAGGTCGCCCGTTTCATGCACGTGCCGTTCGTGAACGTCGCGCGCTACGGGAAACGACGGCGGGGCGACCCGTTGCGCGAGCGTCTCTCCCGACGGCCCGGCGGTCGACGTCGGCACGCGTTGGTCGCTGGAGGGCGACTCGGTGCTGCGCCGCGTGCGCGACACCGCGGAGCAGGCGCGCATGGACGACTACTCGAAGGTGGAAGGCGAGATCGGCCACGCCGTCCGCCGAATCGGGGTCGCCTCTACGGTCGGAGCCCGATCGTCGTCGCCGGGCGCGTCGGGAGGTGATGCTCGTCTCAGCCCGGAACAGCTGCCGGCTGACACGGCGGGACGCCTCGCCGACTTCACCGAGCTGATGGCGACGGCGCTCGCGAACGCCGAGTCCCGCGAGGCGTTGCAAAAAGCTTGCCGGAGAGCAGGCGGCGCTGCGCCGGGTGGCGACGCTCGTCGCTCAGGGCGTGCGGCCGGCGGAGCTCTTCTCCGCCGTCAGCGACGAGGTGGCCGAAGAGCTGTTCGGGACGGATGCCGCAGCTGTCGTCAGGTTCGACTGACGCCGAACGAGCGCTCGTCTTCGTGGGCGTGTCGACGAGCGAGCGGAGAACGATCCCGGTCGGAACGCGATGGGACCTGACCGAGGAGCGCTTCGCCTCGGCCGGGTGTCCACCGGACCGGCCGCCCGGCACGCATGGACGAGCGCGACTGGTCCTCGCTCCCCAGCACGCCTGGGGAGGTCGGACGCGAGCTGGGGCTGATCTCGACCGTCGCGGCGCCGATCATCGTCGAGGGCCATGCCTGGGGCGCGATGAGCGTCTCGTCGTCGGCCCACCCTGCTTCCGCACGACACCGAGGAACGCCTCAGAACTTCACCGGAGCTCGTCGCGACGGCGATCGCCACACGCGGATACCCGCTCGGGGCTGGCCGCCTCGCGCAGGCGGATCGTGACGGCCTCCGACGAGGCACGCCGTAGGATCGAGCGCGACCTCCACGACGGCACCCAGCAGCGCCTGGTCTCGCTCCAGCTCGTGGTACGCGCCGCGGAGGCGCGGGTCGAGCCCGAGCAGCCCGACCTGCAGAGGCGAGCTCTCCCGCGTCGCAACCGGCCTGGCCGACGCCGTCGAGGAGGTGCGAGAGATCTCGCGCGGGATCCACCCGTCGATCTCTTTCCGAGGGCGGCCTCGGCCCGGCGCTGCGCACGCTCGCGCGTCGCTCCACGATCCCGGTTGAGCTCGAGGTTACGTACGAGGCCCGAGTGCCCGAGCCGATCGAGGTCGCGGCCTACTTCGTCGCCTCGGAGGCGCTGGCCAACGCAACCAAGCACGCGCAGGCCTCGAAGGTCGATGAGTCTCGCTGGCGCAGGAGAACGGCGGCCTGCTGCTCTTCATCCGCGACGACGGTATCGGCGGTGCAGATCCCGCGCGCGGCTCGGGCCTCGTCGGTCTCAATGACCGCGTCGAGGCCTCGGCGGAGTCGGTCACCGTCAGCAGCCGCCCCGGGGAGGGACGCAGGTGGCCGCCGAGCTGCCCCTCGAGCCGGACTTGGAGCGCGAGGTCTAGCGGAGGCTCAGGGCCGGCTACCGAGCGTGACGGTCGTCGTCTTCGACCGGCCGGCGCGCGATGTAGCGAATGGTCACCTCTGGCGCCTGGCTTCAGCGCGTTGACGGCGCCGATCAGGGCGTTTGGGCTGGTGATCGGGCGGCCATCGATGGAAGTCACCACATCACCGGGCTCGAGGCCGGCCCGCGCTGCAGGCGAGCCGCTCTTGATGCTCCCGATCTGCGCGCCGACGCCGTTCCGCGGTGGTCAACCGACAGCCACGCCGATGTAGGCGTGCTCGACCTTGCCGGTCACTGAGCAGTTGCGTCACGACCGAGCGCGCACGGTGTCAGCGGCGATTGCGAAGCCCACGCCGTCGCTGCCGCCGCCCTCGCTCTCGATCCTGGCTGATCGATGCCGACGACTGCGGCCGCGCATGTTCAACAGCGGGCCACCCGAGTTGCCGTGGTTGATCGCAGCATCCGTCTGGATCGCCCCGGAGATCGCGTACGCACATTGTCCGAGCTGATCGTCCGGTTGAGCGCGCTGACGATTCCGCTCGTGACGGTCTCCGAGAGGCCGAAGGGGCTGCCGATCGCGACGACCGGGTCGCCGACCTCCATCTTGGCGGAGTCGCCGAGCGTGAGCAGGTGCAGCTTGCTCGCGGGCGCGTCGACCTTCAGGACCGCGAGGTCGGTAGACGAGGTCGTGCGCGACGACCGTGGCCGGTACTGCGACTGGTCGTAGAAGGTGATCCGGGTGTCCGTCGTGCCCTCGACGACGTGGTAGTTCGTGACGACGTGTCCGGCGGTGTCGTAGATCCAGCCAGTGCCCTCTACCTCGCCGTGGGCGCCGCCGGTCTGCGTGCTTCGTGATCTCGACGACGCCGCGGTGGTTGAGCGCGTAGATGTCGTGGATGCTGAGGCTCGTCGTGGTGGTCGCGCTTACGGGGTCGAGCTGCTGGACGACAGTGGTCGTCGTGGTGCCGCCGCCTCCCGTCGAGGCGGCGTATGCCCCGGCTCCGATGCCCGCGGCGGCGAGCGCGAGGGCTCCGATCAGGATGGACAGCGCGCGTTCGGTTCACGGGACGAAGCATGGCGACGCGGCGCCCGCCTGTCGTCACGGCGAGCGTCCAACGTCGCTGGCGGGCTGCCCGAGTTCCGGGCACCCGGCTACCTTCAAGCGGCGCAGGCTCGGCGGTGCCCAGTCAAAACTCTCACAAAAGGCTCTCCGCTTAGCAGGAGTTGAAGAGTGGAGCTGAGCCGGGCTCGAACCGGCGACCTCCTGGGTGCGATCCAGGCGCTCTCCCAACTGAGCTATAGCCCCGCTGGGCGGATTGTAGCTAGGGCTTTCGGCGGATCAGGGTGACGCCGTCGCGCACCGTCAGCTGCACCGCGACCGCCCGTTCGTCGGCGGCGACGCGGTCGTTCAGCTCACGGATCGTGCGGGTCGTCTCGTCGTCGTCGCTCGCGTCGAGCGCGGCCGCTCCAGAGGGTGTTGTCGATCGCCATCAGGCCGGTGATCGCGAGCCTGGGCAAGAGCGCCTCGTAGTAGTTCGCGTAGTTCTCCCTTGTCGGCGTCGATGAGAGACGAAGTCCCACTCGCCGCCTAGCCGCTCGATCGTGCTCGAGCGCCGGGCCCAGTGGATCGTGATGCGGTCGCTGTACGGGCTGCGGTCGATGTAGCGCTGCGCGCCACGTCGGCGTGCTGCTGCTCCACCTCACAGGTGTCGATGTGACCGCCCTGCGGGCAGCCCGCGGCCATCGAGTGCGACGAGTAGCCGCTGTAGGTGCCGAGCTCGAGCACGCGCTTCGCCTGGAGCGCGTGGACGAGCTGCTCCAGCAGCCGGCCCTCGATCTTGCCCGGTCAGCATCTGCGGCGAGGTCGAGCGTGGCCTTCGTCTCTGTCCGCGAGCTCGGCGAGCAGCTCAGTCGGCGGCGTCGTGTGGGCCTCGGCGTAGCCCTCGATCTCTTCCGGGACGATGAAGCTCATCGGCGGCCTGCAGTCGAGGAGCTTCGTCGAGCTTGCCGTCGGCGATCCGCTGCGCCATCTCCTTGGACTCCTCGCGGTAGATCGAGCCGTCCTCGAACTCGATCCACGGGTACTTCTTCTGGTGCGTGCGCCGCTCGGTCTCGTCACGCTTTCCAGGGGCGGCCGGCAGGCGGTCGAGCTGCGTACTCGATCCCGGCCTCGTCGAGCGCCTTCTGCACGCGCCAGCACGGGTGGACCGCCGACCTTGACCCACATGTTGTTGCAGCGATGGAGCGTGATCGCCATCGGGCGAGCTTAGCCGCGTTAGCGTCCCGGGCCGTGGCTGAGCGTGTCCTCACGCAGCGGGAGCTCAACCGGGCACTGCTCGCGACGGCAGCTGCTGCTCGATCGGACGCGCCTGCCGTTGCCGCGCGCGGTGGAGCGGATGGGTTGCGTGCAGTCGCACATACGCCCGTCGACTTACCGGTCAGGCTCTGGTCGCGAGTCGCCGGGCTCGAAGCGCGACGCGGTCACCAGGGCGCTCGAGCGGCGCACGCTGGTCCAGGGACGCTGATGCGGAACACGATCCACGTGGTCTCGCGGCGCGACTACTGGCCGCTCGTGATCGCGACCCGCGAGGAGCGGCGTGCCTGGTCGCAACGGTTGCAGAAGCCGGACGAGCGCAAGCTGCGGCGGGCCGCCGAGCGGTTAGGCCGGTTCCTCGCAGGGCGGCCGCGCCGGCAACGCGAGATCGAGGAGGCCGGCCTCTGGCTTCCGGCATCGGGCTCTGGACGGACGTCGTCCGCGTTCCTCCGTGCGGGACGCAGGACGCACCGCCGCGCCCGACCTGTTCGGGCTCGCCGAGGAGTGGGTCGGGCCCGAGCCGCAGCTTGGCGAGCTCGACGCGCGGGAACACCTCGTCCGCCGCTACCTCGGCGCGTTCGGACCTGCTCCGCGGACCGACATCGCCGACTGGGCCGGGATGCGCGTGGGGGCGCTCGCGGAAGCACTCGAGCGCATGGGCCTCCGACGCTTCCGTGATGAGCAGGGCCGCGAGGCTGCTCGACTTGCCGCGAGTGCCGCTGCCGCCGCACCGACGACCAGGCGCCGGTGCGCTTCCTCCCCACCTTCGACGCCACGCTGCTGGGTGCACGCACGGCGCACTGGGATCCTCGCCGAGGATCACCGCAAGCGGATCTTCCACGTCAGGAAGCCGCAGTCAGGACCCGACCTTCCTCGTCGAGGGCAGGGTCGCCGGTATCCTGGCGGCACAAAGGACGGCCGGATCGTGCTCGAGCCGTTCGGCCGGCTCGGCCGTGACTCGCGCCTCGAGCTCGCGTCGGAAGCCGAGCGCCTAGCCGCGTTCCACGCGTGAGCCGCCGACGATGGCGTCCCGGCCGTCGTCGAAGCGGACCCACGCCTTGCCCTTGCCGTCGTAGTCGGGCGACCAGACGACGAGCGTCGCCTCCTCGCCGCCGACCCGTACGGGCTCCGGTGCCCTCCGGGCTCGGCGCCCCGCCAGACGCGCACGAACGGGTTCTCCTCCCACTCGCGGCCGATGGTCGTCTCGTCGGTGTGGCCCGGGAGCACGCGCGTCTCGGGCGGGAGCTGCATCAGGACGTCCATCACCGAGCGGCGGATCTGCTCCAAGTCGCCGCCGCCGACCGCGTCCTTGAAGAGCACGTCGCCGCTGCAGCAGAGCTCGTCGTTGACCACGAACGCGAGGTGGTCGTCCTTGTGCCCGGGCGTCGGCAGCGCTCGGATCGAGAGGCCGCCGGTCTCGAGGTCGCCCTTCACGACCCGGCAGTCCGTAGCGTCCGAGAATTGCGCTGTCGCCGGCGATGTGGTCGGCGTCGGCATGCGTCGTCAGGAGGTGCGCGACGGTCAGGCCGTTGCTCGAGACGGCGTCGAACAGCGGTCGAAGCGGTGCGCCCGAGTCGACGAAGCACCGCCGTTCCGCCCGGCTCGTCGCCGATCAGGTACGCGTTCGAGAGCCAGCTCGGATCGCATGCTCCGTTCGACGATCATCGGGCGCTAGGCTAGACGCTCCGCTCCCGGAGGAGGACGAATGGCCGGCCTGATGTCACGCGCGTCGCTCGGTGGTGAAGTCGAAGTTCTCGAAGCTGCTCGACCGCGCCGAGGATCCCGGCGAGACGCTCGACTACTCGTACGAGAAGCAGCTCGAGCTGCTGCAGAACGTCAAGCGCGGGATCGCCGACGTCGTCACGGCCAAGAAGCGGCTCGAGCTCCAGGAGACGCAGCTGCAGCAGAGCCTGGTCAAGCTCGACGCGCAGGCGCGCGAGGCGCTGGCCGCCGGCCGCGAGGATCTCGCGCGGCAGGCGCTGGAGCGGAAGTCCGGCCTGCAGCAGCAGCTGCAGTCGCTCGACGAGCAGACGAAGCAGCTCGAGCAGCAACAGGAGAAGCTGATCGCCAGCGAGAAGACGCTCTCGGCGAAGGTCGAGGCCTTCCGCTCGCAGAAGGAGACGATCAAGGCGCAGTACTCGGCGGCCGAGGCGCAAGTGCGGATCGGCGAGGCGGCGACCGGGATCGGCGAGCAGATGGCCGACACCGGGCTCGCCATTCAGCGCGCCAAGGACAAGACCGAGCAGATGCAGGCGCGCGCCTCGGCGATCGACGAGCTGACGACCTCGGGCGCGCTCGAGGACTTCACCTCCGACCAGACCCAGCTCGACCGCGAGCTCGGCGCGATCGCGTCGAAGTCGCAGGTCGACAAGGAGCTCGAGCAGATGAAGGCCGAGCTCGGCTCGGGCGAGGAGCAGCAAGGAGCTGACGCAGTGATCGTCCGGATCATGGGCGAGGGCCAGTTCGAGATCGACGACGAGGTCGCGAAAGGGCTCAACGACCTGGACGAGCAGGCCGAGCGAGGCGCTGGAGACGGGCGACGCGGACCGGTTCGGCGAGCTGTTGCACCGCATGGCCGAGGCGGTCCGGACGAACGGCGCACGGCTTGCCCGACGAGGACGCTGTCGCCGTCGGAGGCGATCGTGCCGCCGCGCCAGACATGACGCTTGACGAAGCCGCGCCAGCTGTTCGAAGGCGAGGGCCTGATCCCGGACCTCTCCGGCCGCCTAGCGACCGTTATAGGTTCACGCGCGCGTCCCCACCCATTGGGTGGGGAGTGAGGTTCCACCCGCCGCCCGCTGCGAGCGTACCGACCATTTGCGCGCATGTCTGTGACGGGTTCGGGCCGGAAGCGTGACGGTTCGTCCACAGCCGGGCGCAGAGCTAAACCGGCGCGTCGAAGACCGCGAACCAGCGCGAGAGGTCCGGTTCGATCGGCAGCTCCTGTTCGAGCTTCGCCTTCAGCTCCAGCTCCTCCTCGGCGTTGTCCCGCTCCTTGCCCTCGCCCTTCGGCACGAACGGCCAGAAGGCGCCCCGCTTGAAGCCGTAGATCCAGTACACGCGACCGCCGTCGAAGCCTCGCGCTCGAACGGGAAGACGGCGGCGAGCAGCTGTGGCCCGAAGCCGCGCGACTGAAGCTCGGATGCGACCAGGTGCACCGTCGTGACGAGATCCTCGAAGTCGCCGTCGTGCACGACCAGCCACTCGAACCCAAACTCGTCCGTCTGCCGCGAGATCTTCGAGCCCGACTCGACCGCGACCGCGTCCAGCAGCTGCTGCAGCTCGTTCTCGGCCCGCACGAACTCCCCGGCCGAGAGCGACTTGAAGCACGACGCCTGCCGCCCGGTCGACCTCAGGTCGAGCTCGGTCTCGAGCGTGATGCGCGCAGTCGAGATCGCGAAGAGCCGCTCGCCCGCCGCGTCCTTGAGCTGCTTGCGCCCGAAGAGGACGTCGCGCAGGCCCACGGGTTACGCGACCGGCCGGCCCATCTCGCGCGAGATCTCGGCGAGCGCGGCCAGCCGCTCTCGAGCGGCGGGTGCGTCATGAAGAGCTCGCCGCCTCGCTTGCGCCAGTTGGTGGGGATGATGAAGAAGGCGTTCATGCCCTCGACCTGGCGCAGGTCCTGCTGCGGGATCTGCGTGATCCCGCTGGCGATCTTCTGCAGCGCGCTCATCAGGTTCTCGGGCGCACCGGTGATCAGCGCCGAGCCGCGGTCGGCGGCGAACTCGCGGTAGCGCGAGATCGCGAGGATCAGGATCTGGCTGAGGAAGTAGGTCACGACCGAGACGAGCGAGCACGATCAGCCAGATCGGGACCGAGTTGTTGCTGTCCCGGTTGCCGCCCAGTGCCGCCGAACATGCCGCTGTAGAGACCGACGCGGGTCAGCAGCGCCGCGATCATGGCGAAGAAGCTGGCCACGGTCATCACGAGCACGTCGCGGTTGGCGATGTGCGAGAGCTCGTGCGCGAGCACGCCCTCGACCTCCTTCGGCTCGAGCCGGTTCCAGAGGCCGGTCGTGACGGCGACCGCTGCGTGCTTCTGGTTGCGGCCGGTCGCGAACGCGTTCGGGACGTCGCTCTCGATCACCGCGACCCGCGGCTTGCGCAGGTCGGCCATCGCGCAGAGGCGCTCGATCATCTCGTGCAGCTCGGGCGCCTGGTCGGGCTCGACGATCTTCGCGCCCGAGGCCTTCAGCGCGAGCTTGTCGGAGGTGAAGTACTGGACGAAGGCCAGCGCTCCGACGATCACGACCATCAGCACGATGCCGGCGTTCAGCACGTAGAACAGCGCAACCGCGAAGAGGACGTAGAGCAGCCCCAGCAACGAGGCCGGTGAGCAGCATGCGCAGCGATCAGCCCAGCGTCGCGACCGTAAGCCTTGCGTTTCATCGAGAATCGGCCTCCTTGAAGGCGAGAAGTTTCCTGTTGATTGTAGCCCTGGGGGTCGCGCTGACCGCCGCGATCGCTCCTGCCAGCGGCGGCGCCCTCCGAGCGCGCTGCGCAGTGATCGTCGTGCCTGCCTCGGCGCCAGTCTTCCCGCTCGCCCCGGGCCGCCCACGGGCTGCTCGTCGTCGGCGAGGGCGCGACGGTCAGCCGGCGCGGCGCGCTCGCCTCGTTGCTGCAGCGGCGAGATGGGGAACGCGATCGTCGGCGGCGGCGTCCCCGGCGGCGAGCCGCTGATCTCAGCCTCGCGCCGGCCGGCGCGGTCGACGTTCTACGTCGCGCTGCCGCCTCGCCGGAAGCACCACAACGTGCGCCGCTACCCGATCGCGGTCGCGGGCCCGGCTACCGCGGCGTGCTGACCGACACCTCGACCCGGCTGACCGGGCTGATCTCGATCGCGGACGTCGCCCCGTCGGTCCGTTCGCTCCGAGCGAGGTGAGCGGCCCTCGATCCGCTCCAAGCCGTCTCGCGACCCGCTCGCCCGGCTGGCGAGCTTCGACCGCCGCCTGCGAGCGGGCGCACGACTCGCGCCGTCGCCGCGACGCTCGTGCTGGTCGGGCTGCTGATCGTGCTCTCGCTGGCCGCGTTGCTCACCCGCGCGCCGGCGCTCTGTCGCGCCGCCTTCCTCGTGCCTTCGGCGTGCATCGCCTCCGCCGTCGCCGCTGAGTGCGTTGGGCGTGCAGCCGCGGGCCGCCGTTGTCGGCGTCGCGCTCCTCGGCAGCGGCGGCGCGCTGCTCGGCGGCGCCTGTCCTCCGCCACGGCTGCCCGCTCGCGGTCGCGTTGGCGGCGTTGTTCGCGTTCCTGTTCGCGGTCATGTGGGTCAGGCCCGAGTGGAACGCCCTCGGCGGTGATCGGCCCGCATCCGGACGGCGGCGGCCGCTTCTACGGCGTCACGAACGAGATCGAGACGCTGCTGCTCCCGCCAGCGCTCGTGCTCGGCGCGCTCGTCGGGGTGCGGTTGCTGCCGCTGGTCGGGCTGGCGCTGGCGCGGGGATCGCGGCGAGCCGCATCGGCGCCGACGGTGGCGGCCTCATCGTCTACCTGGCCGGCTTCCTCGTCCTCTGGCTGCGCCTGCGACACGTCCCAGCGCTGCGGGCCGCCGCGGCCACGGCGGTTGCGGCCGGTGCAGCCCCGCTACTGGTCGGGATCGACGCAGCGACCGGCGGCTCGAGCCACGTCACGAAAGCGGTTGGCGGCGGGCCCGGCTCGGTGCTCGGCGACCTCGGCCACCGGCTCCACCTCTCGGGAGCCTCGATCGCCTCGACCTGGAACAACGGCGCTGCTGTTCGCGCTCGGGATCGTCGCGTTGGTCGTGCTAGCCCTCCAGCGGCCGCGCTCCGCGCTGCTCGACGCCTACCTCGTGGCGCTCGCCGATCTCGTTCCTCGTCAACGACACGCCCACCGACGTGGCCGGCTACGGCGGCTTCGCGGCGCTCGGCCTCTGGCTGCTGACGAGAAGCGAAGGGACCCGCGGACGGCTCGAGTAGACTCGCGCCGATGCGCCGCCTCGCCCCGTTTCTCGTGCTCGCGTTCGTGCTCGCCGGCTGCGGCGGCGTCGAGACAGTCAGCCCGACGGCGGAGACGGTGGTCGGCACGGTGGCGGCGGACGACAGCAGCAGCCGCGGTCAGGGATGCGAAGGCAGGCGCCACGCTCTTCACGAGCCAGGGCTGCGGCGGCTGCCACACGTTCAAGCCGGCCGGCACGAACGGCACCGTCGGGCCCGACCTGGACAAGCTCACCGCGTACGCGCAGACCGCGAACCAGGGCTCGCTCGCGGCGTTCACGCAGGAGTCGATCGCCAACCCGAGCGCCTACATCGAGAAGGGCTATCCGGCACGCGATGCCCAACTTCGGCTCAGACGCTCTCGGCACAAGCAGATCGCCGACCTCGTCGCGTACCTGACCAGAAACGCAGGGTTGATCGACCTCAAAGCCGCGCGGGCAGATCCCGACCGCGTGCGGCCCGGGATCGCGCGAAAGGTGGCGCCGAGGCGTTCGACGAGCTGCTGGCCGCGGACGACCGCTGGCGCGAGCTCGTGCCGCAGGTGGACGAGCTGCGCGGCCGCCAGAAGCTGAAGGGCAAGCCGACGCCCGAGCAGGTCGAGGAGCTGAAGGCGGTCAAGGAGGACCTGCGCCGGCTCGAGGAGGAGCTGTCGGCGGCCGAGGCGGCGCGCGACGAGCTGCTGCAGAGCGTCCCGAATCCCGCCCACGAGTCGGTTCCCGACGACGCGCAGGACGACTCCGAGGGCGAGATCGTCCGCGAGGTCGGCGAGCGGCCGCAGCTCGACGAGCCAAAGGAGCACCTCGAGCTCGGGCCGCTTCGAGATGGAGCGCGGCGCGCGCCTCTCCGGCTCCCGCTTCGGCTACATCGTCGGCGACACCGGCGCGTCTCGCGCTCGCGCTCTACCGCTGGGCGCTCGACCGCGCCGTCGCCGCAGGGCTTCACGCCGGTGATCCCGCCCGTGCTGGTGCGCGAGGAGGCGATGTACGGCACCGGCTTCTTCCCGGCCGAGCGCTTCGAGATCTACGAGGTCGCGGACGAGGGCCTCTACCTGACCGGCACCTCTGAGGTCGCGCTCGCCGGGCTGCACATGGGCGAGATCCTCGACCGCGACGAGCTGCCGCTCCGCTACACGGCGTTCTCGACGAACTTCCGCCGCGAGGCCGGCGCCGCCGGCCGCGACACGCGCGGGATGTTCCGCGTCCACCAGTTCAACAAGGTCGAGCTGTTCGCGCTACGTGCTGCCCGAGGAGTCGTGGGACGAGCACGAGCGGCTGCTCGCGATCGAGGAGTCGCTCGCGCAGGAGCTCGGCCTCCCTACCGGGTCGTGAACATCGAGGCCGAGCGAGCTGAGCGCCGCCGCGGCCAAGCGCTACGACATCGAGGCGTGGTTCCCGTCACAGCAGCGCTACCGCGAGCTGACCTCGGCCTCGAACACGACCGACTACCAGTCGCGCCGCCTCGGCATCCGCTACCGCGCGAACGGCGGCACCGAGTACGTGCACACGCTCAACGGCACCGCCGTCACCGACCGCTGGGCACTGGCCGTGCTCGAGAACTTCCAGGGCGAGGTGCCCGAGGTGCTGCAGCAGTTCGGCGCCCCGGCCCGGATCGAGTCGTCAGTTCTCTAGGCTCACGACCCGGCAGGGGTTGCCGGAAAGCGGTCGAGCGGGGCGGTCTTTGAAAACCGCTAGCGCCGTGGCGCAGGCGCTCAAGTGGGTTCTGAGAATCCCACCCCGCCGCTGACTATTCGCGTGCTCGATGACCCCGAGAAGCGCGTGACCGCGGCGGATTCGCGGGCGTCCTCCCAACTTGGCGTGGGCGTTTCTCCACGGCGGTGCTTCCGCACCGTGGACGGAGTCACCCAGAGGATCTCCGCCACCTCGGGAATTCGCCCTTCCCCTGCGCGACCCAGGCGAGGGACCGCGACTGTTCCCGCGCGGTCAGCCCGAGAACAAATCGTCGCGCGTCTCCTCGAGCAGCAGCGTCGTCCCGGAGTGGCCCCAACCGTCAGCCGGTGCTCCTCGCGTCCACGGACGAGGGTGGACGAGCCGGACTCGTTGCCCATTCGACGAGGCTCGGTGGAGTGCCTCGCCGTGCCCAGTCCGCGCCGAAGTACTGCGGGCAGAGAGGCGCCTCGCGGCGGGAGACGCGAGGTCGATCAGTCCGCCAGGTTCCGGAGGATCACGCCATGAGCGTCTTGCTCGGAGCCTCCGTCGACGCTCTCCGAGCGCCGCGCGTAGCTGCCGTCGGCGTCCGCGCCGCTCGCCAGAGACGGCCGAGGTGCGGCTGAAGCAGGTTCAGCACGAGGCGGTCGCGCTCGGTGAAGTCCGGGACCGGGCCGGCGGCTGAAGAGAGACGTCTTAGCGTGCCAGGGTGGTGATCGGGATCAGCCAGCGCTTGAGCTGGCGCTCGACGCCACGCAGGGCCTCGATCCAGAACGCGTAGATCCGGCGCTTGCGCAACTCCCTCGAGGGTCACGAAGTCGGAGAGCTTGAGCGCTCGAGAGTCACCGCCCTGTGCCGGCTGCAGACCGGATGCTCGTCCTGCGATCTCCCAGTAGGCGACCTCCAGGTCCGGCCGTATTCTGGGTCGCCGGGCCGGGCGACGCCGTAGCCGTTCGCGCCGGCGCACGCGGTCCAGCTCCCGTCGTACGCCGACCCAGTCGGACTCGACAGAGCTTCCCGAGCCCGACCATGAACCTCGGGCGTGAACGCGTCGTCCCCTCCGAGCTCCTCGGCGGCGGCGACGAAGCGGAGCACGCGCTCCGCGTCTCGGGCGGCGAACGCGGCCACCTCCCAAAGATACGACGGATGACGAATGGACTCCAGCGCCGGCGCTCGAACGGATCGTTGAGGCCAAGCGAAAGGAGAGAACATGAAATGCGCATCACTCGGCCGGTTGGCGGCGCTCGCGGCAGTCGTCGCGCTCGCCGTGACCGGTCGCCGCACAGGCGAACGAGGTCGACGAACCGGAACTCGATCGCCCAGAACACGATCCCCGCGCAGCCGCCCAACGCCTCCGCGCCGCCCGCGTCGGCGGTCTTCATGGCAATGGTGCAGGGCAGCGTCTACCGGCGCGGTCAGCGCGATCGATCGGTACACGCACCGTCCGTATCTGGTCCGCCGAAGGTTCCCGCACGCGTCCGGAGGACGCCGCCGTCGCCACGGCCGCCTTCCGCTGTTCTCAAGGCGCTCTTCCCGGCGCAGCATGATGCGCTGCAGGCGCAGTACGACGCCCTCGCTCGCCGGGATTCCCGACGGGCGGGCCAGTTGACCAGGGGATCGAGGTCGGTGCAGACTGCCGCCGAGGCGATGCTCGCGCAGGGCCACGACGGGCGTGCGGGCCGGTTCCGCCACTGCCGCCCAGCGGTCCGGGCTACTGGCAGCCGCTCATCGGACCGAATGGCAACCCGCTGCTCGATCCGAGCCCCTGGGTGCGCTCGTGCAGCCGTTCCTCGTCCGGAGTTCGTCGCAGTTCCGGACCGCAGGCCCGAACGCGCACTCACCAGCGCCGCCTACGCCGCGGACGTGAACGAGGTCGAGGCGCTCGGGGCGCTCGACAGCCCGTTCCGACTCCCGGACGAGACCACACCGCGGTCTTCTGGCAGGACCGACCCGCGCTCGCGGTCTTCAACGGTGTCGCCCGGCGCCTGGCGGACGAGGCGGGGGCTGGACGTCACCGACAGCGCGGCTGCCGTTCGGGATGATGGACCTCGCGGCCGCCGACGCCGCTGATCAACTGCGAACGACAAGTACCACTGGGGCTCCTGGCGGCCGATCTCGGCGATCCGGCACGCCGACCAGGACGGGAAATCCGGCAACTACCGCCGATCCGACCTGGCAGCCGCTGTTCGTGCCGACGCTCGACCCGGCGATCGCCGGCGCCGGACCGCCGCTGATCACTCCGCCGTTCCCGGAGCATCCATCCGGGCACCTCTACCGCACGAGCTCGAGCGTGCACGCGCTGCAGGCGTTCCTCGGGGACCAACGACCTGACCTTCTATGTCACGAGCACGTCGCTTCCCGGTCGAGCAGCGGTGCTTCGGCCAACTCTGCGGGCGTGGCCGACGAGGTGACTGGAGGCTCGCATCTGAGGCGCGGCATCCACGCCCGCACGCCAGACGGGCGCGGGGAGCTCTGCTTCGGAGAGCGGGGCCGCGCACTGCGCAGCTGCACTACCCGGTACGCTTTCACTGAGGAGCGGAGGAAGGGCACGGCGGCAGGCCCCTCCCCGGCTGCTGGTGCGGGAAGCATTTCGGGCCCCAATCCGTCCGGCGATGCGAGCACTCGCGCCCTGGACTCTGGATGCTCGTCTCGGCCCCGGAGAGGGAGCAGCCTCGACCTCGCGCGGGGCCGTTTCTTACGGAATCTTCCATGAAGGCGATTCAGCGTAGGGGCGTAGTCGCTGCAGGCACGTGGCGCGGCCGAAGAACTACCGCGGCTGCAGTCTGGCGGGCGCCGCGCTCGAAGGCTGACCGATAGCCGATCCGCACGGAAGGATCTCGAGCTCGCTACCCGCGGATCGCGGCGCGCTGGCTCCAGCGCCTCGCTCGAGGCGCATCCACGACGCGACGATCCTGCTGAAGGCGGCACTGGCTGCGTCCTGCCCGGTCGCGCTTCCCGGCGCCGGCGCCCAGAGGCGGCGCGGGCGCGCAAGGCCATGGCCGCTGTAACCGAGGGCGACTAGCCGGCGATGCGAGCCTGGCGCGGCGCCGGCGACGCATCGCGCCGGGTCGCGTCGCAGCACCGGGGACGGTCGGCTCGCCGCCCGGCCCCGGCCTGATCCACCCTCGCACCGCTCCTGGCGGGGCTCTCTCGCTCCGTTCTCCAACGACCGGAGTTTAAAGACTGAAACTAGCGTAGACCTTGCTTGCGGAGGCCGCCGAGGCCGAGGTTCTCTCCTCCGACTCGCCACACCGGGCCTGAGTGCTCAGAGAGAGGCGCTACGTCCGGGTGCTCTTGCCTCGATCGAGAGAGGAAAAGAGATGAGCTCGCTAATGAGCCCAACAAGGCCGGGATCCTATGAGAGTCGACGGCATCGCCGAGCGGGCGCGCAGAGAGTGTTGAACGAGAAAGTCGGCGACCGAACTGCCGGAGCGGCCGAGCTGGTCGCAGAGGTTGAAGTGGCACCCGCGGACGGACGAGAGCCGCAGGAGGAACGGACGCGAGGCGTGAGCGGCAGCGTCGAGGCGTCGCGAGAAGCCAGCCGAGCAGCGACGCACACGCGGTCGTTGCTTCGGCCCCGGAGCGAAGTTCGAGACTGCTGGAGCGGGCGCCTCGGGCCGGGAAACTACGTGCGGGCGGTCGCGCTCGGGCTCGCCGAGGTAGGCGCGCGGGTGCCAAGCGGGGTTTAGGGAGCCTCAGACTGACGACGGCGTATGTACTCGCGCGGTCGTCCGCTACGGCAAAGGGCGCGGCTCCCGAAGGCTCCGCTCTCGATCGCAGGTACTCGGCGGCGGCGTTAAGGCAGTAGGGTTCGGGCCATGCTGGCACGTTGGGCAAGCGTGTGCTTGTCGCACGAGTGGCCGTATGCGGCCGCTCTGCGGAGAGGCTGTTGCCACCGAGGTGGTTTGCGGGATCAAGTCCGCGGTCGCGCCAGGAGGCCGATTTTACTTAAGCGCCTGGGACAGCCTCCGCCGGGAGGAAAACGTGCCGCGAGTGGCACGTGGCTTAGGACGGCCCGCGATGGCGCGTACGCGCGGATATGCGCGTCCCTCCGAGGGTGAAAAGAGCGCGTCGGGCTTCTGTCCTTGTTCGGCGAGATGCAGGCATGGCAGCCTGAACCTGGCGAAGACGGCGTTAGCGGCTCAGCGTGCTGGAGAGGCCCGGCGCGGTGCTCGTGAAGTACGCCTTGAAAGCGAGCGGGAAACGGCCGAGGTCGCATTGAGGTTGGGATTAGCAATACGTAAAC
>ERZ1370068.1139-contig-1104_pt1 | contig 31615 bp, 52 predicted proteins | sample MGYA00561227_ERZ1370068 | MGnify/ENA primary metagenome ERZ1370068 (study PRJEB38410, sample SAMEA6850437) | metagenome | study: Metagenomic assessment of the ecological functions of the soil: analysis of the soil microbiota associated with the...
AGTACTTCGTTCAGTTACGTATTGCTCCTCGTGTGAGACGATCCGGCACTGAGTATGCGGCATGGGCTTCGCGCGTCATTCTCGCCGAAGGTGCTAGCCGATCGGTGTCGGCAACGGCGGCCATGTGCATATCTCGATCTGGCGCGGTGACAGCAACTTGTTCAGCGGGGGATCAGGGTCGAAACGAGATGACCTACGAGGCTGAGGCTTTCGCGGCTGGCATCCTGGCCCACCTTCCTGGGTTGCTGGCGATCGGGAGCCGGCTCCTCGCCAGCTACCTGCGACTGATCCCGAGCCATTGGGCTGGTCCTGTACCAGGTCCTGGGGGCTGGAGAATCGCGAGGCGGCGTTGCGGCTGATCACCGGCTCCCGGGCAATTCCGGCGCAGCCAATCTCGAAGTGAAGGCGTTCGACGAGTCGGCTAATCCCTACCTTCTGGTCAGCCGGCCTCATCCACGCCGGACTGGCGGGGATCAGCGAGTGCCGCCACGCTGCCCGATCCGGTCAACGTCGATCCAGCGTCCATCGCAGACGCCGATAAGGCCGGGCAAGGGGATTTCCCCGCTTCCCGACACGCTCGGTGCGGCGACCGATGCGTTCGAGGCGGACGAGGTGCTCACCGAAGCGCTTGGTCCGGCGCTCGCGGCCGACCATCGTCGACCTGCGCCGGGCGGAAATAGCTCGATTCGCGGAGGCCTCGCCGGAGGAGATCGTTACCGCGGCGCGCTGGAAGTATTGAGCGGGGCCACGGGCGACACGGTGGGTGGATGCGGCCCGAACGCGGTGAGGAACCGGTCGCGGAACGCGTCCATTCGCCACACCGGGGCCTGCGGGCTGGGCAACATCCCGTCCTGCCAGCCCCACGACGAGATTCGATCGAGCACATTCGGATCGTGGGCGATGATCGTAATCGGCACGTCGTGATTTCCGCCGCTACCGCTGACGATCGTGGCCGGCTGGTGGTCGCCGAGCAGGACGAGCACGAGATTGTTGTCGTGGAACGTCTGCACAAACGAGATAAGCGCGGTCAGCGAGTACTGGATCGACTGGCCGTACGCCGCTCTCACCTGATCTGGAATCGCGCCAGACGGCGTGCGGCTGACTGCCCCTGCGCGGGCATGCCGTCGAAGACCGAGCCGTCGCCGACCTTGTTCCAGTCGACCATGCGGGGCAGCGGCGCCCACGGCGTGTGTGCACGAGACGAGGTCGATCTCGCGCCATCACCGGAGGGCGGTTGGGCTTCGCGCAGCTCCAGGCGCTGGAAGGCGGCCAGAGATGTACTGGTCGGGCATGGCGGCGTAGGAGAACTTGGGCCCGACGTAGCCGACGTTCGGAGCCGTTGTAAAGCTTGTCGTAGTTGTAGAAGGACGTTCCCTGCGCCCAGTCCCGCTTCGTTCGATGGGACGTCGCCGACTGTCCGCCAGCCGGCGCGCTTGAACGCGTCGCTCAGGGTGAAGCGGTCGCTCGCGACCAGCTGGTTGTATCGCCGCTGGTTGTCGATCCAGAGCCCCGACTGCAACGTGGAGTGGGCCAGCCAGCTGATGCCGCCGAACGTCGGTGACGTCAGGAACGCGCTGCGGGAGGAGAATCCGGCCGCGCGAAGTGACTTGGTGCCGGAATTGAGCACGGCGTCGACCTGCGGTGAGAACGCCGAGCCCTGGACCGCAATGCGGCCGTAGCTCTCGACGAAAGCGACGACGACGTCCTTGCCGCGCGAGGCCGGTGAGCAGGTCCGCGCTAGGCGTGCCACGCAGCGGATCGTGCGCGGCCAACGTTGCCGCGAACACCTGCTGATCCTGTAGGCCGTGGCGAACCTCCTGGACTCTGGTCATAAGCGAGCCCGGCGGCGCTCGTGGACGCGATCGGCAGACCGGAGACGACCTTGACGCCGAGCACGGCGCACAGGATCCAGACCAGTCCGAGCGCACCGACGGTGCGGGCCGATGCTGCGCGATGGCGACGCGGTGAGCCCGGTCAGCCGCAACACCGACAGCGGCACGAGGACGAGCAGGGCGATGACGAGGACCACCGCAAGGATCTACCGCGACGACGGTCCACGTCTGGCCGACCGAATCGCGTAACACGCCTGCGGCCGGCCGAAAAAGCTCCAGTCGGTAACCGGGTCGAACGGCCGATCGAGCTCGGCGAAGAAGCCCATGTTGAGGATCTTCGCGACCGTGAGCAACCCGAGCGCGAGGCCGACCACGATGGCCAAGATCCGTCGCGCCCGCGGCGGAAGAATCACGCTGAGCGCGACGATCACGAGACCTTCGATCGGAATGCGTACGAAGGCGCCGGGCCCCAGGCGGTCGAGCCGATCCGGGGCGACGAGCGCAAACCAGACCAGCAGCGCGGCGAGGACGGTCATGACCCAGGCCGCCACGGTGCGCGCGCGTGCCCAGCGGCCAGAGGTCGGCGGCGTGGCCGCGCTGCTCGACGCGGGTTCGGTCGGGCCGTCGATGCGGTCCGTCTGTCGACGGCTGATCGGCGATGCTCATTCGCACACCCCAACCGCTGCGCGAGCTCCGCGGCAACGAGCACGATCCGACGAGGCCGCGACCGGGCGGCGCGGTTGGATCCGGCCGTGCTGCCACAGCCACCAGACCTCATGCCCGAACGACTCGCCGAGCAGCACCAAAGCCAGCGTGAGTGAGGCGCCATTTCCCGGACCCGGCAGGATGTCGGCTATGACGACCGTGAGCACGATGCCTTCGAGCGCGGCAACGAACTTGTACCAATAGCGCGGTGGAGGCGACTCGCGCAGCCACGGCAGCAGCCAACCCGCAGCCACGGAATGCGCTAGCGCGCCGCGCCGATCGTGAGCACCCACGCACCGAACCGACTGGGCCACGTAGGCGCTCAGAACCAAGATCAGGAATGCGTCGACTTCCATGTCAAAGCGGGCACCGACGGCGGTCGCCGAGGCGGTGCGCCGGGCGACCCGACCGTCGACCGAGTCGAGGACCAGCGCGATGACTGTGAGCGTGACGACCGCAGTGATGGACGCCGCCTGCACGAGCGCCTCGGCAATGAGCGCCGCTATCCCGGCGACGAACGTAGACCGGGCGAGCGTCACCCAGTTCGCCGGGCCGAACGCGCTGGCGCGCGAGCGGGCGAGTGCGCGCGTCAATATCGCGTTCGTCGTGAGAGCACACAGATGCCGACGGACCAACCGGTGACGCTCAACCCGACCGTGTGCGCGAGCGCGGCCAGCAGCGCGACCTGGGCGATCAGCCCGATCACCGGGGCCGTTCGAACCGTCTGCACCGCTGCGCTCCATGCCCGTGACCAGAGCCTCCGCCAACGCAGAACTCCCTGCACCGGCCCAAACGCCGACCAGCAGCGTGCATCGCCGTCCCAGAAAATCGCCGGGCGATTCACCGGTACCTTGGCGCAAGCTCTTCACGAGTAGTACGGAAGATCCGTCGGCAGGGTTCATTTTCGCCCCGAGGAGGATGAGGCCGGTGCCGAATGCCGCGCGAGCATTCTGGCTGCGTGAGCCCGGCGTGGGCGAGATCCGATCCGGTGCCCCTGCCCGAGCCAGGTCGTGACGACGTTGTCGTCCGGACCTTGCGCTCCGGGGTCAGCCGGGGGACGGAGGGGCTGGTGTTCCGGGGCGGTGTCCCGCCGAGCCAGTACGCCATCATGCGGGCGCCATTTCAGGACGGAGACTTTCCAGCACCGGTCAAGTACGGCTACCTCAGCGTCGGGGTTGTGGAGCACGGACCGCCGCAGCTGCGCGGACGCACGGTCTTCTGCCTGTATCCGCATCAGACCGCGTACGTGGTGCCGGCCCGATCGGTCGTGCCGGTGCCGGAGGACGTGCCGCCAGAGCGCGCCGTGCTCGCCGGACACGGTGGAGACCGCAGTCAACGCTCTGTGGGACGCCGCGCCGCTCGTGGGCGACCGGATCACCGTCGGTCGGCGCGGGCATGGTGGGTTGCTGCGTCGCCCGCCTGCTCAGCCGGTTCCCGGCGTGTCGCAGGTGACGCTCGTCGACGTCGATCGCCGGGCGGGCCGACGTCGCAGCCGCGCTCGGCGTCGACTTCGCGATGCCGGCCGACGCCGCCGACGGCCGCGATCTGGTCGTGCACGCGAGCGCAACATCCGCCGGGCTCCAGCTGTCGCTCGATCTTCTCGTCCCGGAGGGCACGGTCATCGACCTCAGCTGGTACGGCGACTACCGACGTCACGGCTGTCGCTCGGGGGCGCGTTCCACTCCGGCCGACTCGGTATCCGGCGCCAGCCAGGTCGGAACGGTCGCACCGGCTCGCCGCGGGCGACTCGGACGACGGCCGATCGGCTGGCGCTCGCTCTCGAGTTGCTGCGCGATCCGGCGTTCGATGCTCTGCTGACCGGATCCTCGCGCTTCGACGAGCTGCCCGACGTGATGGCCCGGCTCGCCGGCGGGTAGTCTGCCGGCGATCTGCCACACCATCACCTACGGCGAAGGGTAGATTCGCGTGTTCAGCGTCACCGTCCGCGATCACATGATGATCGCCCACAGCTTCCGCGGTGAGGTGTTCGGTCCCGCGCAGCGCCTGCACGGGGCGACGTACGTTGTCGATGCCACGTTTCGGCGCGACGGCGCTGGACGCCGGACAACATCGTCGTCGATATCGGGCGGGCGGCTGACGGAGCTGCATGCCGTGGTCGGCGAGCTTGAGCTACCGGAACCTGGACGAAGAGGCAGCGTTCGCCGGCGTGAACACCTCCACCGAGGCGCTGGCCAAGGTCATTGCCGACCGCCTCGCCGAGCGGGTGCAGGCCGGGGCACTCGGCAACGGCGCCGCCGATCTCGCCGGGATCGCCGTCACGTTGCATGAGTCGCATGTCGCCTGGGCGAGTTACGAACGGCGGCTGTGAGCAGCCGGGGATCGAGATCGACGTCGTCGTACCGGACGGCATCGATGACCCGGCGCGGCCCAGCGGTGGCAACGCCTACGACCGCCGGATCTGCCGAGGGCTCACTGCGCGCGGCTGGCGCGTGCGCGAGCACGCTGTGCCGGGATCGTGGCCCTGGCCCGACGCGGCGGCGGAGGACGCTGGCGCCGGCGTGGTCCGCGGGATACCTGACGGCGCCGTCGTGCTGGTCGACGGGCTGATCGCCTCCGACGGCTCCGAACGTCCTGGTGCCGGAGACCCGTCGGCTGGCGCTGGTCGTGCTCGTCCACATGCCGCTTGGCGACGGGCCGCCCGGACCCGAGGCTCGACCGACGCCCGTATCCGCGAGCGTGCTGTCCTCGTCGTCCGCGAGCGCCATCATCACGACCAGCTCGTGGACCCGCCATCGGCTGGTCGACATCTACCGCCTCCCGCCGGATCGGATCCACGTAGCAGAGCCTGGTGCGGACGCCGCCGACGCTGTCGCCGGGAACAGCGCAGCGGAACCGAACTGCTGTGCGTCGCCGCCGTCATGCCGCACAAGGGTCATGACACGTTGCTCGCTTCGCTGGCGATCATTGCCGATCTGTCCGATGGCGCTGCGTGTGCGTCGGCCCGCTGGATCGGGATCCGGGGTTCGTCGACGGACTGCGGCGCCGAGCCGAAACGGACGGCCTCGCCGACCGGATTTGGTTCGCCGGCGCGCGGTCACCCCGTGAGCTCGACCGGGAATATGCCGCCGCCGACGTGGTGGTTCATGCGTCCTACGCCGAGACGTTCGGCATGGTCGTCATCGAGGCCTTGGCCCGCGGACTACCGGTCATCGCCGCCGGCCGTTGGTGGCGTGCCGGATCGCTCTCGGTCGCACGGCTGATGGGCGGCGTCCCGGCCTTCTGGTGCCGCCCGGGGACCCGCACGCACTCAGCGTCGCCCTCGTCCAGCTGGCTGAACGACGCCGATGTGCGGCGACGCCTCCGGCGAGCCGCGCACGGAGCGCCGTACGACGCTCACTCGCTGGTCCGCGACCACGGATCAGGTCGCGCGTGTGCTGAGATCGGCTGGCGGCCGGGAGTGGTGATCTCATAGCACTGGTGAACCCGACCCACCGCGATGTGCGTACTTCCATACAGGGCGGCTGGTGGAGGCCCCGGGACATCGGCCCGGCACCCGCAAACGCGGCCGCGGAGAAGGAGAGGGGAGGTGGGGGTGCGATGAGCCGAGTCGGCATGGGCGTACATGCGCGTGCTGGGTGGTGCCGCGATCCTCGCCGTCCTCTTCTGGCGACTCGGCACCGGCGCCCTCCTGGACGGACTCCGGACGATCAGCGGCTGGTCGCTCGTCGCCGCCGCCGGCGTCGCGTTCGTGACCACCGTCTGCTCGGCCTGGCGGTGGAGCCTGGTTGCGCGCGGCCTCGGCGTCGCCGTGCCGCTACCGGGCGCGATCGCGGCGTACTACCGGTCGCAGTTCCTCAACTCGGCTCTGCCGGGCGGTGTCCTGGGGACGTCCACCGGGGATTGCAGCCACGGCCGTGACGCCGGGGACGTGAGCCGGGGCCTGCGGGCGGTCGGCTGGGAGCGCCTGGCCGGGCAGGCCGTGCAGGTGGTGCTTGCACCTGATCGTGCTGCTCGTCCTGCCCTCACCGGTGCATTCGTCCATGCCCGCCGTTCTCGCGATCGCCGTCGCTCTGCGTGCTCGGCGCAGTGGGCCTGATTCGGGCCCGGACACCGCGTGGCACCTCGCGTTGGGCTCGGGCGCTGCGCACGGCGCGCGCGGACGTCCGCGCCGGGCTGCTTGCCCCGCGGACTCGGGCGGCGATCGTGCTGAGCTCGGTTGTTGTCGTCGCCGGCCATGTGGCCCACGTTCTTGATCGCGGCGCGTACCGCCGGTGCGACCGCTCCCGCGCTGCAAGATGCTGCCGTTGGCGATGGTCGTGCTCCTGGCGATGAGCGTGCCTACGAACATCGGTGGATGGGGTCCGCGCGAAGGTGTGGCCGCCTGGCTGTTTGCCGCCGCCGGTCTTGGCGCCGCTCAGGGCTTGGGCGTCGCCGCCGTCTACGGCGTACTTGTCCTCGCCGCCAGCCTGCCCGGCGCGGCTGTACTCGCGATCACCTGGCTAGGCTCCGGTAGTCGGGGCAGCACGCGTGCGGCCGGCTCGCAATCGGAGGGATTAGCTGGTAAGGCAGATGTGCCGCACCAGCCGGTGCCGGTGGCCGCCTAGCCGGAAGGCGTTCTTCGTGGCTGAACGTCCATACACGCTGCTCAGCTGCGGCATGTCGATCGACGGCTACCTCGACAGCGTGTCGGTGAAGCGGCTGCCACTCTCGAACGACGCCGACTTCGACCGGGTCGATGCAGTTCGCGCCACCTGCGACGCCATCCTGGTCGGTGCGGGCACCATCCGGAACGACAATCCGCGGCTGCTGGTCCGCTCGCGGACGCGACGGGACGAGCGGCTTGCCCGCGGATTGCGGCCATCGCCGATCAAGGTCACCGTCACCAATCGGTGGGCAGCTCGACGCGCGCGCCGACTTCTTCAGCGCCGGCGACACGGAGAAGGTGGTCTACTGCGCGAGCGCGTCGGTCGACGACGCCCGCGGCGCGGCTCGGGTCGGTGGCGACCGTCGTTGACGCGGGCGAGCCGGTGGATATGCAGTGGATCAGCGAGGATCTCTACGCCCGCGGAGTGCAGCGGCTGATGGTCGAGGGCGGCGGCACGGTGCACACGCAGTTCCTCACCGCCGACCTGGTCGACGAGCTGAACCTGGTCGTCGCGCCGTTCTTCGTCGGTGACTCGCGGGCCCGGCGGTTCGTCAGCGACGGACGGTTTCCCTGGAACCCGCGACCGGCGGGCGACGCTAGCCGAGGTGCGGAAGATCGGCGACGTCGTCCTGCTGCGGTACGCGCTCTCTCCGCGATTCCGCGCGGACAGTAAGCCCGCTAAGCGCCGCATCGCGACGGATTCCCCACCGCGGACGACAAAGGCAAGGAGCCCACTCCTTGCCACTTTCAGCTACTATAGCGCACTGGGGCTTGCGGCAAGACCCCGGTCGTGCCGTCAGAGATCGCGGGCCGAGGCCAGAACCTGCGGAAGTGGGGTGGCGAGATGCGTGTGGTGTTGTCGGCGTATGGGCGTCGAGATCGGTGACGGGACTCGCGATTGTGGTTGCGGGCCCTCGGCGTGCAGGTGTGGTGCGTGCGCGCCGCCGGAGTGCGCGGGGGCCGAGGGTCCTGATGCGCTGGTCGCAGCCGGCGTGCTACCAGCCGGAATGTGGCGATGACCGGGCATGCGGTGGTGATCGCCGGAGGAGGTCCGACCGGGCTGATGTTGGCGGGCGAGTTGGCGTTGGCGGGCGTCGACGTTGCCATTGTCGAGCGGCGCGCCAGCCAGGACCTCGCCGGCTCGCGCGCAGGCGGTCTGCACTCACGCACCATCGAGGTCCTCGATCAGCGTGGAATCGCCGATCGGTTCCTCTCGGAGGGACAGGTGGCCCAGGTCGGGCAGTTCTCCGGGGTCCCCTTGGACATCAGCGACTTTCCCACCCGGCATCCCTACTCGCTCGGGCTGTGGCAGAACCACATCGAGCGCATCCTGGCCGGCTGGGTCGGCGAGCTGGCGGTGCCGATCTATCGCGGACGTGAGGTGACGGGCTTCGCGCAGGACGACACCGGCGTCGACGTCGAGCTGTCCGACGGCCAGTCGCTGCGGGCGGAGTATCTCGCCGGGTGCGACGGAGGACGCAGTCTGGTCCGCAAAGCAGCCGGCATCGAGTTCCCGGGGTGGGATCCGACGACCAGCAGCCTGATCGCCGAGGTCGAGATGGCCGAGGAGCCGGAATGGGGCATCCGCCAGGACGCCCTCGGCGTCCATGCCCTCGGCCGGGTGGAGTACGAGATCCGCGACGGCGAGGTGGTCTACGCGGATAGCGGGCCGGTACGGGTCATGGTGACCGAACGGCACGCTCGGACCCGCGAGCGAACCCACTCTGCGCGATCTCAGCGAGGCGCTCATCGCCGTCTACGGGACCGATTACGGGATCCACAGTCCCACCTGGATCTCCAGGTTCACCGATATGACCCGGCAGGCCGCGGCCTACCGCGACAGACGGGTCCTGCTGGCCGGCGACGCCGCACACGTGCATGCCCCGGATGGTGGACAGGGCCTCCAACATCGGCGTGCAGGATGCGGTGAATCTGGGATGGAAGCTGGCCCAGGTGGTCAACCGGACATCGCCGGAAAGCCTCCTGGACACCTACCACGCCGAGCGCCACCCGGTCGCTGCCCGCGTGCTGCGCACCACGATGGCGCACGTCGCGCTCCGCCGCCCAGACGAGCGCACGGAGGCCTTGCGCGACACCATTGCCGAGCTCCTCAGCGCGGACGAGCCGCGCAGACGCTTCGCCGCGATGATGTCCGGTCTGGACATTCATTACGACCTCGGCGAGGGACACCCGCTGCTCGGACGCCGCATGCCCGATCTCGACCTGGTCACCGCCAACGGCCCGCTGCGGGTCTTCACCCTGCTGCACGATGCCCGGCCGGTGCTGCTCAACCTCGGTGAGCCCGGCGGCCTCGACATCACTCCATGGGCAGATCGGGTTCAGCTGATCGACGCCAAATACGTTGGTACGTGGGAGCTTCCGGCACTCGGGGCGGTCACTGCTCCCACCGCCGTGTTGATTCGGCCCGACGGATATGTGGCCTGGGTGGGAGACCGAACCCAGCCTGGGGCTCCTGACGCGCTAACCACCTGGTTCGGACCACCCACTGCGGTAGCTCACTCTGTCAGGGCTTCAGCAAAGCCGACTGACTCGAATCGCCGGCTCCTGCTCAGCTGGCGGGAGGCTGGGGCACCGGTCGGAAGCGGCCAGCACGTCACGTCGGTGAGTCCGCACGCGTGGGTGCGTGGTCGATGCACGATGCGGGTGACGCTTGCGTGGGTTAGGTCGGTCCAGGTCGCGGGCGCCCGCCCGGAAGACCTCGACGATGCCATGGTCGAAGAGGAGTAGTCACTGGCGCGGCGTCGCGGTCCGGGTCCGCGCGGCAGCTTGGTCAGGTCGGCGAGGAACACGGCGCCCGATCGGTCGTCGACCAGCCGAATGGCCGCGATCGCGGCGTCCGAGTCGTCGAGGGAAACCTCGACGGCGTTGCTCGGTTCCGGGCAGCTCGATCGGTCGTGCTGGTGTCGCCGAGCGTCGTTCCGACGACTAGCGCGGTATCGCGGAGAACATGCAGTTCGCGAGCGGGCGTCGCGCGCAACGCTGTCCGTCCTCGCGCACTACCAGCTCGCGCGGTGCAGACATGACGCCGAGGCTGTCGCCGACCGGGGCGCGGGTCGAGATCGGTACGGATCCAGCCGGGTTGGATTCTGCGGCCATCAGCGCGCCCAGTACGACTGCGGGGCGTACAGACGGTCGCCGTAGTCGAGGGCGGCGCGTCGGTGTCCGGCTCGAGCCGGCCATCGATCCATTCGCCGGTCGCGTACCAGACCATCGGGACGGCTTGCTCCGAAGCCGCTTGGTCTCGTCCGCCATCGGCGACAGGATCAGGACGGTGCCGGTCTCCAGTATCGAAAACATCCGGGCACTCCCATACGGCATCGGGAATGTCGCACCTGGTCGCGTCGAGCACTGGGCGATCAAGGTCCACGCACGAAGATCAGTCGACGTATAGCCGAAGATCGTGCCGCCTCGATCGCGTGTTCTTACCACCGATCGCCTGATGCCATTTGCCGGCGTGCCGGCGGACGCTGTGATCCCGGAAGGCCAATACCTCAGGACCGGGGCGTTGTTGCTGATTATCGGATTAACCGGCGTCCTTCTCGAATTGCTCGCAGGTCGGACTGGGTCGGACCGAGCCAGGCACGGGCAGCTGCAGGGTGCCGTCGACCCCGGTGTAGATGAGCGTCACGCCACCCTCGTCGTCCGCGATGGCGCAGCCGGAATAGCAACCGTTCGCGTCGTAGCTGGTGCCGTCCGATCCAGGGCGGAGGGCTTCCGGGTGCTCCTGCCAGCTGATGAGATCCGCCGAACTGGCATGGCCCCAGCCGATGCTGCCGAAGCTCGTGCTGACCGGGTTGTGTTGGTAGAAGAGGTGGTGGCGGCCGTTCCAGTGAATCAATCCGTTCGGGTCGTTCATCCACCCGATCGCCGGTGCGAAATGGAACAACACGGTGTGCTCCCTGCCGGGACATTGAGGTAGGTCGACGCAAATCAACGCTTGGATCGCGGACGATCCAGCGACAATACCGTCACGTCGGAGGACCAGCCGTCGACGCCCTTCGAATGAGAGGACAAGACAATCGCCGCCCAGCGGGCGCCTTTGCGCCGGACGTGCCACGCGAGACCGTGACGGGCAAGCGCGACCACCCTCGCCACCGTCTGCATAGAGACTCTGGCCCGAGCCACGAACGCAGCTCCGCGCCGGCGGACCATGCGGACCGGCTTGGCGCGGGCGTGCGGCGGCTTGCGAAGATCGTCGAGTGGGCGGATCTGTGACCATCGAAGAGGGCTCCGGACAGCTGAGCATCCAGGAGCGATTGTTTCCGACACTTCGCTGCTTTGGTTGCGGGCCAGCCAACCCGAAAGGCCTTCGGCTGCGTAGCTATCCCGCCGAGGGCTCGGTTGTTGCAGTCTTCACGCCGTGGCCGGAGCACGATAACGGACTGGGCTACCTCAACGGAGGCATCATCGCGACCGTGCTGGATTGTCATAGCGCGGCGGTCGTGTTGCTCGAGGCCGAACGACACAACTGGACGGCCAGCGCGGGCGCGACCCTTGCCCTATGTGACGGCTGGGCTGGACCTCCGGTATCTCCGACCGAGTCCGTTAGGAGAGACGGTGGAACTCCGCGGCGTCGTGCTCTCGGCCGATGAGGCGGAGATCGTGGCTGAGGTCGAGGTGCTGTGGGAGGGCAAGACTCGCGCAGCGGCTGCAGGCGCGATGGAAACGCTGGTCGCCACGCTGACGCCTCCCGGCGACATGCCGGGATCGCGATCATTCGTGCTTGGCGGCAAGCCGGGCGAGTATGTCCGCGTAGACGATCTCCGAGGGTGGCGAGGATGTGCGCCGTGACCTCCTCGATGGGTGGCGTGCCATCGATGGTGATAAGAATGCCGCGCTCGTCGAACCAGCCCAGCAGCGGTGCAGTTACTTGGTGATAAAGCTCTAGCCGTTTGGCGATGACTTCCGGGGTGTCGTCGGTACGGTGCTCGACTGTTGCGCGAGCCAGGAGCCGGTGAGTGAGCTCGTCGTCGTCAACGTCAAGGCATAAAGCGACGTCCGCGGCCATGTCGAGTTGGGTGGCGATGTCGAACGCCGGCGTGGGCTTGCTCCATGGTGCGGGGTATTCCGTCGATGACGTAGCCACCGTTCTTGCGCTTGGCGTCGGCTAACGCGTCGCGCAGCATTTCGAGAACGATGCTGTCTGGGACGAGGTCGCCACGAGCGAGAATGTCCCGCATCGCCAGGCCGAGGCTCGTCTCGTGGGCGATGTGGCTACGAAGCAGATCGCCCGTGGCGATGTGCGCCACGCCAAAGTGATTGGCGATGATCGCGCCTTGGGTACCTTTGCCGGCCCCGGGCGGCGCAGAGCAGCACCACCCGGATCGCGCGACGGCTGTAGTCATGGTGGATGTGCGGCGGTTCCACCTGTGAGATCTCGACGTCGTCGATCTGCCGTAATGCGGCGATGACGATGCGCGCGTGTTCCCGATCCGCGGCGAGGCAATTGATGTCGATCGTCATGCGCGGTACGATCAGTGTCCGACACGTCGAGCGCGGTAATCAGGCTGCCCCGCTCTGCAATTGCGTCAGCGACCGCGCCGACGAACTTCGGCACGGCCGGCGTATGGAGCCGCACGTAGACGGAATACGCCAAAGCGGGCAGCGCGGACCCTGGGTCAGCGGCGTCGGCGGAGGTGCTGTCACCTGGCGCCGACATCTCGGTGGTCTCCTCCGGATCAGACGGAGGACGTGTCGTGCCGGGTGATCATATCGGTAGGAGCGGCTGCTGCCCTGAACGCGGACGGACTAGGGCCGAGACAGCCAGCAGCCGAACCGGTCTCAGCCCGCTAACGCGTCTATCCTTTCGTAGAGGGTTGTCCGCTGCACGGCGTATCGGCCCGCGGCGCGGGCAACAGCGTCGAAGGCCTGGGCATCCAGCGCCTGGCCGTGGGTCGCGCCCGCGGCCCGGCTGATGTTCTCCTCCATGAGGGTGCCGCCGAGGTCGTTGACACCGGCGCGAAGGAGTTGCGCCGCGCCCTCGCGACCGAGCTTCACCCAGGAAGCCTGGATGTTCGGGATCGATCCGTGGTAGGCGATCCGTGCGACGGCGTGCACCAGCACGACCTCCCGCCAGGTCGGTCCGCGTCGGGCCGCGCGCTTGAGGTAGATCGGCGCCGCCATATGCACGAACGGCAGGCCGACGAACTCGGTGAACCCGCCGGTACGATCCTGCAGCGCCCGGGTGACGAGGAGGTGCCGCGCCCAGTGGCGCGGCTGTTCGATGGCGCCGAACATCATGGTCGACATTGCTGCGCAGCCCTACTGCGTGCGCGGCCTCGTGCGCGGCGAGCCACTCTTCGGTATTCACCTTGTCCGGGCACAGAACTCGCGCGCACGTCGTCGTCGAGGATCTCCGCAGCGGTGCCGGGTAACGTCTTGAGCCCGGCCCGCTTCAGGCGCGTCAGGTAGTCGGTCAGTGGCTCGCCGAGCCGTCGTGCACCCTCGGTGACCTCCAGTGCGGTAAAGCCGTGAATGTGCATCCCGGGAACCGCGTCATGCACGGCTTGCGCGGCCTCGACGTAGAAGTTGCCATCGAAGCTGGGGTGAATACCGCCCTGCATGCACACTTCGGTGGCTCCGCGGTCCCACGCCTCCCGAGCCCGGCCGGCGATCTCGTCGAGCGACAGGAGATACGGCTTGCCTCGAAGGTTGAGCGACAGCGGGCCTTTGGAGAACCCACAGAAGGTGCAGCGGAAGGTGCACACGTTGGTGTAGTTGATGTTCCGGTTGATCACATAGGTGACGGCGTCGCCGACGGCTTCCTGGCGCAGCTGGTCCGCGAACCTCGGCCACAGCAGCAACCTCGGGTCCGCGAGACCCGAGCAGAGTCACGAGTTCGTCCTCCCCGAGGCGATTGCCGGCACTCGCCGCGTCGAGCACGTCGCGAACGGCGCCTCGTGCGGCCGGCCTCGCCGGCACCAGGAGCTGCGGCGTCGTGTCGGCGCCCGCGTACCACGCGGTCGAACGCCGGCCGATTTGCACGACCTCCGCTCCAGTACCGACGTTTGCGGCGGCCTGATGACGCTCGGCCAGACCGCGCCCGGGTCGTCGCGGGCCAGGCCGGTGGCGTCGGAGCGGTCGAGTACCGGAAAGCGCGTTGCCGGATCGAGCCAGCGTTCTGGCCGCAGCGCGAACTCCGGGATAAACAGTGAGCCGAGGCGCGAAGCGCGTAGCCGTGGCCTTCGGTGACACGGCGCAGCGTGTCCAACGCCGGGCCAGGGGCGTTCCGGATTGACGTGGTCGGCCGTGACAGGTGAGACGCCACCCCAATCGTCGATGCCGGCATCGAGCAGTCCGGCCAGCCCAGCTTCGTCGGTGAGGTTCGGCGGAGCCTGGACGTGCACGTCGAGCGGCAGGATCAGTCGGGCCAGCGCGATTGCCCGCAGGTGATCCTCCGCTGGGCACGCTGGCGCCGCCCGCATCGCTGTCCCCGGTTTGGGGAGGAAGTTCTGAACGATGGCCTCTTGGACATGGCGATGCTGGGTGTGGCTGTCGGCAATGGCGCGCAGCGCGTCGATGCGGTCAACCTCGGTCTCGCCGATGCCGACGAGGATTCCAGTCGTAAACGGAATGGCGAGGCGGCCAGCAGCCTCGAGGGTGGCCAGCCGGCGATCTGGTGTCTTGTCCGGTGCTCCCCGGTGCGCCGCCAAGTCAGGCCGCAAGGACTCGATCATCATCCCCTGGGAGGGCGCAACCGATCGCAGCGACGCCAGCTCATCGGCCGAGATTGCTCCGGCGTTGGCGTGCGGCAGCAGCCCGGTCTCGGTAAGCACGAGATCGCACATCGCCCGCAGGTAGTCGACCGTCGAGGAGAATCCGTGGGTGTGCAGCCAGGCGCCGCGCTTCCGGATAGCGCGGTTCTGGACTTTCACCCAGGGTGAACAACGCTTCGTGGCAGCCGGCTTCGGCACCAGCCGCGGCGATGGCAAGAACCTCGTCAGCGGACAAGTACGGCGCGGTGAGCGACTCGCGGCGCCGTCGCGAACGTGCAGTACCCGCAACGGTCGCGGCACAGTCGGGTGAGGGGATGAACACCTTGGGGGAGTAGGTGATCGGGTGCCGAACGCGCCATCGCGGCGAGATCGAGCGGCGTCGACGAGTGCTTGGGTCGACAGTGCGGCAAGCGAGCGAGGCACCGTGGCGACGGCGGTCACTCCGCGATCATCCATGACTCAGCCAGCAGGCAAAGACCCACTGCGGGGTAGGCGAGGTACTGCGCGTCTGGCACTGGAGCTCCCAATCACGAGGTGGCCCTGTCGGAACAGTAGCTCGTGTACCCGGCCCGAATGCCGAGCCGGGTCCCGGCCCACTCGCACCGGCGCCTGGGCAGCTCGCGCCAGCTGAGTCGCGGGTCCATCGCACGGTCGCCGGTCCGTCAGGCCGCGAATCGATCAACGAAGCGGCGAAGGATGGCCGGCGGGTGAATGACTTTGGCGTGTCGCGTCGATTCCTTCAGTGACTCGGCCGTGTCGGGATCAGAAGTAGCCGAAGTGCTTGTAGACCTCGATGCGGGTGCAGATTCCGGCCACATCCAATTCAGGATGGAACTGCGTCGCGTAGACATTCCGGCCGACTCGGAAGGCTTGTACCGGACAGGCTGGGGAGGTGGCTAGCAATACGGCGCCGGGCGGAAGCTCGCTGACCGCTTCCTTGTGTCCTACGAAGGCCTCGAATACGTCTGGAACGTCGGCGAACAGCGGATCGGTGCGTCCAGCGGGAGTGAGCGATACCTCGGACGGATCCGATGGGCTCGGCGAACCTACGGTCGACGGTGGCGCCGATATACGCCCCAAGAGCGCCAATTCCGTAACAGCAGCCAAGGAACGGAAAGTCGCGGGCGACGACGTCGTCGAGCAACGTGAGCACGTCGGTTTCTGCTCGGCGCTGGTCGGCGGACTTGTCGGCTGGAGGATCGCTGACGTTGTACGGTCCGCCACCGAGGATGACGCCGGACCAGCGATCGAGGTCGACGTCGCCGAGCGGCTCTCGATCCAACCGGATCCGGTGCACCTCGCGTTCATCCAGCCCACCAAAGCGCATGACGGCCGAGTACTCATCGTCGGCCGCGGCCTCCTGGGCGCGGATCGACAGAAAAGAGAAACGGCGCAGGAGAAGGTCGATTTCGCATAGGCCGTTGCAGCGTATCGCCCATTCGTGCTGCGAGCGGTTCGAGGTGATCCTCAGCCGAATCGATCGTGATCGGCGATCACCTCCTCAATGATTGGCACGTTCAGCTCCCAGGCCGCCTCGTCGGCGTCGCCGCCCAGGCTGATCAGCGCCTTCCAGAGCACCCAGCCGCGGGCCCGCGCCCAGGTATCGGCGTCTTGCTGCATCACGGTTGCGAAAGATATCTCGGCTCTGCCCATGGAAGAAGGTCCACGCGATGACGAGGTCGCAGGCGGGGTCGCCGACGCCGCACGTTCCAAGTCGATGACGGCAGTGAGTCGGCCGTCCCGCACGAGCAGGTTCCCGCTGGCCACGTCGCCGTGAAACCACACGGGTGCCCGGCTCCAGGTCGTGGCGAGCGCGGCGTCCCAGACTGTCGCGGCAGCGTCGACATCGATGCGGCCGCGCAGCGCGTAAGCACTCTCGGGTCTCGTTGTCGTAGTACTTGGGCGACGCGCCACGGCAAAAGCTGTGCGCACCGGCAATCGGCCCGTCGGTTGCGTCGATCCGCTGCAAAGCCAGCAGGAACTCGGCGATCGAGATCGCAAAGCTCCCCGAGGTCGAGGGGAGGCTGCTCTAGTGCGGTTCGGCCATCGAGCCAGGGCCGAACTGACCAGCAGAATGGGTAGCCTCCGCCCGGTCGCCCCGTCGCCAGGGGTACCGGCACGGCAACCGGCAGCGATGGTGCCAGGATCGGCAGCCAGCGGTCTTCCTTCCCGACCGCGGATGCGTAGCTCGCCGCTGTCGGTAGACGAACCGACAGCCGCGCGCCGAGCCGGTAGGTGCGGTTGTCCCATCCGTCGACCGCAACCGGGGTCACGGGTAGGTCGCGCCACTGCGGGAACTGGGTGGCGATCAATCGCCGCACCAGCGCCGCGTCAATCCCGGCCCGACCATCCAGGTGCACATTCCCTCACAGTGGTCGGGATCGTAAGCCGTACTCCGCGTGGTGCACCAGGTAATTGCGCTGGCGGCTATGTGTCCGAGGTGCCCGGCCACCAGTCCCGGATCGCAGCGACGATCTCGTCCGGAGCGTCTTCCTCGGATGTAGTGGGAGGCACCCGTCAAGATCACGGTCCGATGGTTGGGAAAAGTGCGTTCCCAGCGAAGTCTCTGCGGTTCTCGGAACGCCTGGTCGCGGTCGCCCCACACGATCAGCGCTGGCAAGGAGGTAAGGCGGGCAAGTCCTTGCTCGACCTCGGCCAGCAGCTCATGAGCGGACAGGATCTCCCGGGGCAGGACGTGCACGGGGACCCGTGACTCCGGCGTGGGGTGCGGGCCCTGATACATGGCCTTCTCGCCCTTGGTCAACTTCTTGCGCTTGATTCCGCCCGGCAAGAACACCTTTGTGAACACGTCCATGCGTTCGACCAGAAACCGGCCGGGCATATCGCTCCCCATGAGTTTGGAGAATCGCTCCGAAGGTCTTGTGCCGTTTACCGGCCAGCCGAAGGTGTTACCGATGACGAGAGCCTGGAAGCGGTTCGGATGCCGCACCGCGACAGACAATCCGATCGGGCCGCCCCAGTCTTGGAGCATCATGGTGATGCCGTCGAGCCCAGAGGGCGTTCACAAAACCCTCGACAACGCTGGAGTGCTCGGCGGCCGTGTATCTGTAGCCGGAGCGGCGCCTCGGATAACCCAAAGCCGGGATAGTCGAGCGCGATGCAGCGGAAATCGGTCCTTGAGACGCCGTGACGATGTGCCGGTAGAGCAAACGGACCACAGTCGGGTTGCCGTGCAGTCCCAGGAACACCGGGCCCTGACCCTCGTCGATGTAATGGACCTGTGCGCCGTCGATCTGTGCGAAAGTGGCTCTCGAACGAGAAACAACGTCTCGTCGACCCAGGCCGGTCTCATGACGCACACCTCCCGATCACCGTGCTGTCCTCCCGGGGTTAGTGCCATCAGCTGCCGGACCGGCGTCGACACGGCGTCAGTAGACATCCAGCCCGACGTGGACCCGCGGAGCCCGAGGTCCGCGCAACGTGACTCACGTCACTCTATCCACGACGCGGCGACACCAGGACCGGTTCACGTGCCTCGCGTCCTATCGCCCGCGCGATCTCTTTCCGCTCGCAATTAACTGCGGACGGTGTACGACACGCCATCCCGGCTGGACATGGCACGTAAGAAGGCGGTAAGTGTTTTTCGCCTGCGGCCCTCGGCGACGACTCGGATAGCTCTTGCCGAGGGCTGCATTCATCCGCATCGTTCACAGCCACGTATGCACAGAGAATCTCGAAACCTCGAGCTGACGTCGAGACCGTCAATGGGCTGGGATGGGCGCCTGAGCGGCGCCCGTCGCACAGGGTGACGGTCATAAGCTGGGCCAAGGCGAGACCAGCCGCGGCGATCGCGAGGCCCGCGGCGAAGCTGCCGACGATGTTCACCGCGGCTTCCGAGCAGATCGCCGGTCTCAACGAGTGCGAGCGATTCCCACGCCCACGTTGAGAGCGTCGTGTACCCGCCAGCCAACCCGGTGCCAATGAGTCAACGTGGGAGCGGTGGGTAGTCCGTGGTGCAGGGCGAGCCCGGTCACCACGCCGAGAAGCAGGCTCCCCGACAGGTTGATGGCCAGGGTGCCGTACGGGAAGTCTCCACCGGTGCGATATTGAACGATCTGGTCGACCAGGTAGCGGAGGACGGCGCCAAGACCGGCCGCCAGCGCGACCGCGACGGCGAGCATCAGCCCTCCCTGGAGCTGCGCCCAGCCGGATTGCCGACATAGCGGACGACGTCGACCTGGTCGACGATCACCAGTCCGCCTGTCACCAGTTCATCGAGGCTGCGGCAAGAACGCTTCGATGCGTTCGGCCGAGTCCACGATGACGATGCAGACAGGCAGAGTCCTCGGAGAGGCTGAGCAGCCGGGCGGTATGCAGATGGCCGGTGGCCCCGAAGCCCTCCGTGCCCCGAAAGCACCGAGCAGCCGGCGAGATCCGGCCCGGCGAGCTCGGTCGACGATCTCCGTGGACAAGCGAATGGTGCCGATAGTGGTCGGACTCGCCGATGAAGACAGTCAGTCGCTTGGCTGGACCATGCGTTATCAACGGGAACTCCTTTCGCGGCGCGCGCCGCGTCGTCCCGCCGCGATGGCGCGGCCGACGAGGAGACCGAACCACGACGCCGCGAGGGCAGCTGCCGATGGTCGCGAGCAGGTACACGATCGCCGTCTGGGCATGGTGATGCGCGAACAACTGATCAACGACGACGACGACTGATGAGAAGGTGGTCAGCGCGCCGCAAGAGCCAGTGCCCATCAACGGACGTAGATAGCGGGATGGCGCCACCTCGGAGGCAATGACGACAACGAGCGCAAGGATCAAGGCGCCCGCGGTGTTGACCCAGAAAATCGGCCACGGAAACGCGCCGGACGGGGTCGGCCAGATCAATGTGGCGGCGTAGCGGCGTACCCACCTACGCAGCCGCCGACGAAGATCGCGATGACGACATCGATCCGGAACGTTAGCCAGGACGAGCGGCGTGACTGCTCGAACGCGGACGCGGTCGAGCGCTGCCGGGTGGACTCCAGCATCCGAGTGCGTCACGGGAACCTCGCTCACGAGACATGCCGTAGGGACCGTTGGCCGCGATGCTGCGACAGATGACGGCGGGCCCCACCGCCGTGACGTGTTCTTACCGTACAACCCGCTCAGCAACCCGATGTGGCGTGCTCCGATCCAATGGCCGGCGCGCAGAAACTGTCAGACCCGGTAGCTAACCTGCCAGCCATGGACTTCCGCTTGGAGCTTGTGCAGGTGCCCGTGTCCGATGTCGACCGGGCCAAGGCCTTCTACACGGACAAAGCCGGCTTCGTCGCCGACCACGATCACCGGGTGAACGACCAGATCCGGTTCGTTCAGCTGACACCACCCGGGTCTGCTGCGTCGATCGCGATCGGCACTGGGCTCGGCGCTGCGATGTCACCGGGCTCGCAGCAAGGTCTGCAGCTGGTCGTCGATGACATCGAGGCGGCCCGGGCGGAACTGGCCGGACGCGGTGTCGAGGTGAGCGACGTGCAGCGGTTTCCCTGGGGTCACTTCGTGTTCTTCAGTGATCCGGACGGCAACGGGTGGGCCGTGCAGGAGATTCCGCCCCGCGGGTAGCCGGTCTCGGCGGCGCTACGGCGCGGAGGCGAGCATGTCGCGCGTGATCTCGGCCGCGGCGCCCATAACGATCGCGGCGGTAGTTCCGTTCGTCGAGGCGGTCCGAGAGATATGACCCCGACCGAGGCGTCGGCTGAGCCGCTCGCCTTGATCGGCGCCGAGAGGCCCCACGCGCCGGGCTGCAGCTCTCCGGCGCTCGCGACATAGCCCTGCCTTCGCCCTTTCCGGACCGCTACTGCGCTCACCGCGGCGCGCCGGGCCGCCAATCAGAATGGCCATTCCGGCGGCGCCCACGGTCAGCGGATGGCGGGACCCGATTCGGTAAGCGACGTGCATCGCAGCGTGCTGCGGCTCGACGACGGCGATGCTGACCGCATCCGGCTCATCGCGGATCGTCAGATGGGCGGTGGCGCCTGTCGTCTCGGCCAACGTGCGAAGGTGCGGGCGCGCTGTCTGCTGCAGGTCCGCGCGTAACGCTGTCGTCAGCCCGGCTGTTGCCGGGCCCAGGCGGTACCGGCCGTCAGGACCCTGGCTGACCAGAGCGTGGTCAGTCAGGGTGACGAGCAGTCGATAAGCGACTGTGCGGTGGATCCCCACCACGCGGGCGAGGTCGGCAATCGTCGATCCGTCCGGGCGGGTGGCGATCGCTTCGAGCACGCGTAGCCCGTTGTCCAGCGTTTTGGCGCCTCGCTCGCGAGCCGGTCGGGACGCGTTGACCGGACTCATCGGGCTCCTTATAGTCCTGCCAGGGGCGTTTACCGCACATGTTGTGCGATTATCGCACAACGAGTGAGCGCGAGGAGGCCACCGTGGTCAGCTACCAGTCCGGCTTCGGTAATGGGTTCGAGACAGAGGCAATCGCGGGCGCCTTGCCCATCGGACGACAACTCGCCCCAGCAGGTGGCGTTCGGCCTTTATGCGGAGCAGCTGGGTGGATCGCCGTTCACGGCGCCGCGCCGGAGCAACGAGCGATCGTGGTTGTACCGGATCCGCCCGTCGGTTCGACACGTCGGCCGGTTTCGGCGCGTCGACACCGGCCAGTGGCGCAGCGCGCCGGATGCTGAGTGGGCTGGGCCCGATTGGGCCGATGCGATGGGATCCTCTTCCCGATTCCGCAACGATCACGGTCGTTCGTCGAGGGCGTCAGCACGATCACCACGGCCGGCGACGTCAGTACGCAGACCGGAATGGCGAGCCACGTCTACGCGGTCACGCGGTCCATGCAGGACGAGTATTTCTACAACGGCGACGGGGAAATGCTGGTCGTTCTCCAGCAAGGTGCGCTGCGCTTCTGGACCGAGTTCGGCATCATCGACGCGACGCCCGGTGAGATCGTGGTCGTGCCGCGCGGCGTGAAGCTGCGCGTCGAACTGCCGGGCGAGCCGGCGCGCGGCTACTTGTGCGAGAACTATGGCGGCGCGTTCACGCTGCCGGAGCGCGGTCCCATCGGAGCGAACTGCCTCGCAAATGCTCGCGACTTCCTGACCCCGGTCGCGGCTTACGAGGAGCGTGACGAGGGAGTCTCGGCTGTTCGTGAAGTGGGGCGGCGCGATGTGGAGCTGCGACCTATCGCCACTCGCCGCTCGATGTCGTGGCCTGGCACGGTAACTACGCGCCGTACAAGTACGATCTGCGCCGCTTCTCGCCGGTCGGCCCGCTGCTTTTCGATCAGCCGATCCGTCGATATTCACCACCCTGACCTCACCGTCCGAGACGTCCGGCACGGCCAACGTCGACTTCGTTCTGTTCCCGGATCGGTGGCTCGTATCCGAGGACACGTTCCGCCCGCCGTGGTACCACATGAACGTCATGTCGGAGTTCATGGGACTGGTCTTCGGCGTCTACGACGCCAAGCCGCAGGGCTTCGTCCCCGGTGGGATCAGTCTGCACAATTGCATGACGCCGCATGGCCCGGACGCCGAGGCGCTTTCAGCGAGCCAGCACGGTGGAGCTGGAGCCGGAACGACTCCGCGGAACCCTGGCGTTCATGTTCGAGACCCGCTATCCGCAGCGCGTGACCCGGTTCGCCGCGGAGTCGCCGCAGCTGCAGGCGGACTACGCCGACTGCTGGACTCCGCTACCGGTCCGATTCACACCGCCGACAGGTCAGGAGTTCGCAGCTTCGACGAGCGACGGGTACTCGACCCCATCCGCTCGGTGACCTCGCCATCAGCTCGCCGCGACTCGCGCCGCTCACGACGCGATTCCCAGCCGGCGGCCGGCCGGATGCCATAGTGTCGTCAGATGGCTGGTCCGGAGCAGGAGACACCGGCCGCCCAGTCCCGTCGCGACGAAGGCTGGTTCCGCCGGCGGCTCGAACCCATCCGACGGGCGCGCGCCTGGGTTCGACGCCTGCCCGGCGGTTGGATGGCCTGGCGGATCAGCCGTTGCCATCGTCGGGCTGATCGTCGTCGTCGGCGGGCATAATCTTGCTTCCGCTGCCCGGGCCGGGGTGGCTCATCGTCTTCGGCGGCATCGCGATCTGGGCTACCGAATTCGCCTGGGCCAAGCGTCTGCTCATCTGGACGCAGCGGCAGGTTCGCGACTACTCGGCGCGGATCAGGTCCTGGTGGCGCCGCCGCAACGCGCACGCCGGTAGGCTGGCGCAACCTTGGACGACCGTCATTCCAATAGCGGCAGGGGCGATTAGCTCAGCGGGAGAGCACTGCCTTCACACGGCAGGGGTCACTGGTTCGATCCCAGTATCGCCCACCACTACAGGTCCCGGAATCTACTGGCCTACAGTCATTCCATCTCTACTCAGCCGGTAGACCATTGCGGCCGCTGGTCACTTACCTGGTCCTTGGCGGCGGCGCGAGTCTCGTCCAAACGGGCCGCCACTGCGTCCAGATCGGATTCGAACAAGGTCGGCATAGATGTCCAACGTCGCCAGCCGCGCTCGCGTGGCCCAACATCCGCTGGACGGCCTTCACATTCGCTCCAGAACTGACGGCGAGGCTCGCCGCGGTGTGCCGCACAGTTCGTGCGAGTCAAGCCCGGGCTCACCGATCGCAGCGGCGGCGCGCGTCGAACCGGGATCGGCGGGCGTTGCGGTTGCGCAACACCTCGCCGTTGACCGTGGTCAGAACACGAGGTCGTGAGCCGATCTGTTGGCGAGGTGCGCCGTCAGTTCCTCGACGAGGAACCCCGGCAGCGGCACCAATCGTGCCTCGTGGGACTTCGGTGCGCCCCGGGCCAGCCTTCCGCCGTTGATCTCAGTGACCGCCTCCCTGACGTTGAGCCGGCCGCGCAGCAAGTCCACGTGCTCCACGCGGGCGCGGCGAGGTTCCGACCAGCGCAGGCCGCAGTAGGCGAGCACGAATACCGCGGAGCTCGTTCGCGCGGTAGGTCGCCGCCCTCGCTGTGTCGGCGCGCCCCGGAGGTGGTGTGCCCGCTTCCAGGGCAAGCAACTCGACCTGTCCGGCATCGAGGTAGCGGCGACGTCGCGTGTTCCGCGCGCGGCAGGTTGACGCCTGCGCCGGGTTGGCGGGGATTCGCTTGTCACGGACGGCGAGCTCGGAGCACCGCCGACAGGACGCCGTGAAGCTTACGGACCGATGCGCCCTGATTGACCGCTCGCCGTGAGCTCAGCGAGCCACGCCTGGATCTGCCCGTGCTCGACGGCGGTGAGCGGTACTGTTGCCCAGCGAGGAAGCACATGCACGGTCAGCGCGTTCTCGTATCGCGCCCACGTCGTCGGCTTGAGGTTGATCTTGCCGGCCATCCACTGCTCCGGCGACCACGCCCAGCGTCACCTTGGACCGGTTTGGATCGACGTGGCTGCCGGTCCCAACGGCGGTCGTGACGGAGTCCAGCCAGCGCTGGGCATCGATCTTCCTGTCGAAGTGCTGGGTGTGTTGCCTGCCGCTCGGAGTCGTAGTACCGTGCGCGCCAACGACGGCCTGAGCCGTGCCTGGCGTTGGGTAGGCGCTGGCCATTCTCGCCGGGCGAGGTCCAACGATCATCTGATGTTCGCCATGTCGGCATCCTTTCGTGTGCTCGGAACATAGCGCGCGATATCTGACGGGAGGCTCCGCTGGGGAGAGCGAGACGAGGGTGATTGACCGTGATCAGACAATCGCTGAAACCGTTGGTACGTAAAGGATTCAGCGTTGAATGTCGATGATTGAAGACCGCTAGTAATGAACGTGCTGTCGCCACGGTGTTGCCTTCACGGAGATCAAACTCCACGGTATCTGAGCGCGCCGAGACGATGCTCCTATGCCTTGTCAAGCGTTGAGCTGACGGTTTGTTGGCCTCATTTCTGAGCTGCGCGGGGGCTTTCTGGATTGGGCTGCTGGGTTTCGGACAAGACAGGGACGGGCCACTCGCGGTGGAGGGCAAGCTCTTATGAGGTCACGGCCAGCGGAGGTCAGGGTTTGGGCCGGGGACGGCCGACGAATCGTTCGCAGGCCAGCACGGATGCGGCAGCCGATTAGAGGTCAGAGCCGTCCCCGGGGTCTGGGGGTTACCCGCCGGCCGGCGCGCAGGTGGGGGTAGACCTCGCGGGCGACGTAGCGCTTGAGGCAGCGGATGATCTCTTTCTTGGACAGGCCTTCGGCGGTGCGCCGCGCGACGTAGATGCCGGGTCGGCGGGTGCGCGCTCATCCGGGTGATCACGATCCGCCATAGGGCGTGGTTGGCCTGGCGGTCGCCGCCGGGGTTGAACCGGTGGCGGGTGACCTTCCCGGACGATGCGGGGATCGGGGCCACCGCGCACAGGTGCGCCCAGGCGGCCTCGGACCGCAGCCGTGCGGGCTCGTCCCCGGCAGCGACCAGCAGCAGTGGCGGCGGTGTCGGGGCCGACGCCGTACACGGCGAGCAGGCCGGGTGCGTGAGTCGGTGACGAGCGGGACGATCAGCGCGTCGAGGCGCTGCGAGCTGGGCGTCGAAGAACTCCACGCGCGCGGCCCAACTCGCGCAGTGCGATCCGGGTGGCGTAGCCGACGACGTCGCCGGGCCGGGGCCGCAGCGACGGCCAGGCTCGGCTGACCAGCGCAGCCGGCGAATGCCTGCGCGAACCGGGCCCGCAGGTCATCGGGCCCGGTCACGATCAGCGCCCTGGCCTGGTTGATCGTCTGGTCCGCTCACGCGCGCGCACTGCGCTTGGCGACCATCAGCGCCCGGATCGCCTCGACCGCGCCATCGCGGCCTTTCGGCGCGCCCGAGCGCCCGGCCGGACTGGGCGGCCCGGGCGGCGCTGACGCGCATCCAGCGGATCGGACTTGCCCTGCCGGCGGCGGTCCTGGCGGTCGGAACGATCCACCTCGACGACCCGGACCCTCAGCCGCCGTGACGTGGCGGGCCAGGCCAGCGCCGTAACTGCCCGTGCCCTCGATCCCGACCAGAGCGACGGTCCCGAACCCGCCCAGCCAGCCCAGCAGGCCGGCGTAGCCGACCGCGGTCGCCGGGAACTCCTGCACGCCGAGCATGCCCGCCGATCGGATCCAGCGCGGCGGCGACGTGCGTGTCGGCGTGGGTGTCCACACCGCCGGTGACGGCGCGTGTCTCTACGATGGTCAACGTCATCCCTTTCCTGTAGGTTGAGGGATGGCACGCACCCGCTGAGCCGTCCGGACCTGTGAACCCCGGCCTCTTGCACAGGTCGGGCAGATCAGATCGGCACCGCCGGTGGGTGCCACAAAACCTGGGACCCGGCCGACAGAATCGTCTCGCAAGACAGCCCGACCGGCGTCAGCCGAATCGGAGGTCAGGCCGGGACCCAGGCCGCCGACCCTACGCCCGCACCGAGCCGAAGCCCAGCAAGCAGGGCCGGAAGGCACTTACCCACATCCTCCCTGCCGATTATGTCATGGGGTTAGACAGTCTCGTCGGCGCGTAGAACGTCGTTATGTGCTCAGCTCACGCGGTACGGACGCTTCCTATGTCCCTTAGGAGATCGGCCGGATTCTGGCGGTCATCGCAACAGCAGGTCGCCGATGAGTTCGATCGGCTTGTTGAACGCTAGTCGTTTGCGAGGTCGGTCGTTGAGTTCTTGGGCGACCCAGTCGAGGTCTTCGGCGCTGTGGACGCTGAGGTCGGTGCCCTTCGGAAAGTACTGCCGCAGCAGCCCGTTCGTGTTTTCATTCGTGCCGCGCTGCCACGGCGAGTGCGGGTCGCAGAAAGTAGATGTCGATGCCGGCGTCGATGGAGACATGTCTCCACTCGCGCATCTCTGGGCCCTGATCCCAGGTCAGCGATAGGCGCAGCGAGTCTTGAGCCGTCAAGTGAGCCGATGACGTCTGTTGGATAACCTGAGTCGCAACCGGTCGGGCTCGCCTCATCCAGATTAATCCGACCGCCGTACGGACACGGGCCATGCGGCAGCCGATCGTTCCGTGGCTCCTGGGTGATGCGGTTGACGCTCCCGCGCCGGACCCTCGGAGTCACTTTCACTTCCTGGCGCGATGGTGGAGGTAGACCGTGCCGTTAGGAAAACGGCGTTCGTGGAGCAGCTCGAGATTCATCCGGACATTCCGGTCGGGAGGGAGGCGCTTGCCGCCGCCGACCATGACGGGCACGAGGAACGAAGTGGTACGTCCACCAGCCCGGTATCGATCGCCTGGGCGGCAAGCTCGGAACCACCGACCGTTAGGTCGCGGTCCCGCTGTTGCCTTCAATTGCCGGACTGCTTCAGCGTCGAACTCTCGCTCGATCAGGTTTGGAGCTGGTCACCGTCTGCAGCGTGGTAGGTGAACGATCTTGTCCGCCGTCTGCCAGAACTCCGCGAAGTCCTGCACATAAGATGGCTGGGCGGACGGGTCGGGTGGGCTCTCCCAGAAGACCATCGTCTCGTACATCCGACGCCCGTGCAGGTACGTCCCGACCGGCCTCACGGTGTCGTTCACGAAAGCATGCGCTGCTGCGTCGGCGCGCCCATTCCGAACCTCCCTCCCCGTCCGCGATAGTAGCCGTCGAGCGATGTGATCGCCGTATATAAGATCAACCTAATATCGCACGTCTCCTCTCACGCGGCCTTGCGTCCGTCGCCAGGATAGCCACGCCTTGTGGACCCCGACCGTCGAGGCTCGTGACTTACCGCCGATGACCGGATATGCCTAAGCAACCGGTAATCTCGCGGAAGAGGGAGCATGGCTATTCGGCGAGGACGTCCAGCAGCGCCTTGTTCACCTCGTCGGATGTGTCAGGCGAGGCCGTGCGGGCCGCCATCGACGGTGACGAGCCTCATATTCTTGATCAGTCCGGGAGCCGTTCGGCGGTCGCGGAAGGCAAAGATCCGGTCTTCTATGCCGTGCACGACTAATGTCGGGATATCAGTCTTGGGCAGATCGCGGAAGTTGGTGAGCCAAGGTGTCCATTCAGACAACGATGCGGTGCATCCGATCCGTCTCAGCACCTGGCCAACCCTGGGCCGCGGCTCGCCGAAGGACTCGGTCTCGCTAAAGACGTGGATCAAGCGCGATGATCTCAGCGGCTTGGGAGGCGGCAGCGGCAAGCAAGGTACGCAAACTGGAATGGACGTGTGCCGCAGCGCGCCGAGGCGGACGCTAGTTACGAGCGGCGCGGCACAGAGCAATCATGCGCGGTTGACCGCGGCTGCGGGCGCGAAGCTCGGCCTCGGCGTGGTCTTGGTCCTCTCGGGCGAGTTCAGCCCCGCCGCATCCGGCAATCTCGCTCTGGACGGACTGTTTGGAGCGCAGGTCATATGGGTCAGCAACGCTGACCAACAGCATGCTGTGCCGACGTGACAGCCGTGGTCGCCGATGATCTGGATCGCGCAGGGGCTCGGCCATTCGTGATTCACTTCGGAGGCTCAGCCCGCTCGCGGCGCAGGGTTACGCCGAGTGCGCCAGGAGCTGCTCGGCCAGCTTTCCGACGTCTCGACCGTCGTGGTGGCGCTTAGTTCGGGCGCCACCACTGCCGGCTGCTGTCGGTGCTTTCCGGTGCGCAGCGAGTACTGGCCGTGCACGCTGCAGTGCGCTCGGGAATCCCCACGCAATCGTACCGCGCTGCTTTGCGACACTTGGGCGTCGACCTCAGTTTGCGGAACTGCGGCTGGACCTACGCAAGTCGGCGCAGGCTACGGCCACCTCACAGACGCCACGATGGCGGCGTGCTCACCGCAGCACGGACGGAGGGTCACAGTACTCGACCCGACCTACACCGGTCGTGCCATGGCTGGAGCTGATCGCCGCCATCGCCGCCGGAACATTATTCCGGGGCGGCTTTACCGTATTCGTGCACACCGGCGGAATGCCCGGGTTATTTGGTCACCCCACGCAACTGCGCAACAGGCAGCGCTGCGGCGATAAAGAATGGCCGTCAGGCGAACTCCACTCTGACCGAGCGCGACACCGGGAGGACGGTCAGGCGAGTGATCTCGCTGGTTCGGATCCTCACTGGCAGTGTTGCGGCGGCCCGGTTATGTATCGATCGGAGAATGCCCGCGATCGCACTGGAAGCGCGCGGTCGAGCGGCAACGGCAGGGTCGATCCGGCCCTGCATGTGTCGGGACGACACTGCCTCCTGCAGAGTGCTCACATTGCCAAGCCTGCGGAGAACAGGAGACGGCGGCAGGTCGATCCGCGTCAGCGCCGGATGGCCCGCTGGCAGAACTGCTGGTCGGGTTCCATTGCCGCGTTCGAGGGACGCACTTGTCGCCCGAGACGGTAAACGCCAGCGGCCATTTTCCGGACACAGGGTCTGATCTGTGCGCGTCCGCGCCACCCAGCGTCGAAGCGCGCAGATGCTATAGAGCAGTCGGATTTTGGATACACGTCGGTCGATTGGGTGGCGCGATCGTGCGGGCGGCGCTGATGCCAGCGATTGCGGAAATACCCCAGGTGACACCGAGCCTATTAGGCGGACGCTGACCCGCAGCGCCAACCTGCATGGTGTGGACAGCTCGTGCCTTCCGGCCGTATCCGATCTGGTCGAAGCTGTCGGCATCAGACGAGAGCCATACGGCTCAGCCCACCAGGCCAGGCGGGGCCAGCGATGCCCAGATCACGCCGCGCCCATGCTGGCCCACGTTCGGAGCGTAGCCATCCGCCGCGCCCGCGGTCGCGCCTGCTTGGGGCGCTGCTGCAGTGGGCTTAGGCGCTCGGCGTCTGCTGAAACGCGATTTCAGGTCCACACCGGCGGGGCCACGAAGCAGATCGGCCCACTCTCCCCGACAGAAGGCGTGACTAGCGGGCTTGACGTGTGCCGCGCCGCCGCCCGCGCGCGCCACCGCCAAGGCACGAGCGTGGTTCGGGAACGGTAGGCACGCGACGATGAAAGACAGCCAGAGAGAGGCCGTGGACGACAAACCGCGACGATCTCAGCCACCACCCACAGCAAGATCAAAAACAGCACCAGAGTCGCGGCATAGGGTCATCCTCTCACCGCCAGCGTAAGCGACCGAGCCGCCGCTCGCCGGGCGCGCCCGCGTGAGGCTGCAATCCATAATGCTCGAAACCAAGCCCCAGAGTTTCCGCCCCGGCCGTCGGCTCCCCATCGGGGATCGATAGCCGGGGCGTTCTTCTACCAACTTCTTGTCCGCCATGACTCGCACACGCTTCGGCGCCACCGCGCCCCGACCAGCGGCACGAACACCCAATCGGTGCCGCCCCATCATTCCACCTTCACCGACGCGAATGTCGGCAGCTGCATTGCGGTGTCGAAGTAAACCGCCTCCAACGTCCCGATCTTCGACCCATCAGCATCCACCACGTCTTTACCGCGCCAGTCACGGATGTCATCCGCTTCGAACACCACCCACCCTCTCGAAGACCCTCCGCTAGCCTGCCCCTCGCCACGGTCGACCTAACCATCAACGGTCCGGTCCTACCATTCAGCCGTCGACCGCGGGCGCTGCGTTTCGTCAGGACACCGACGTCAGCTCACCGCCAGCGCAGCGTCGCTGACCGGTCACCTGACCATGCTCGGCACCGCCACCGGCCTAGTCATCTTCGCGCACGGCAGCGGGGCAGCCGGCAGCCAACGTGGCCGCCGTGTCGCGGCGACGCTTGAACGAAGCCGGGCTGGGCACTATTGTTCGACTTGCTGACCCCGGGCGAGGAGCCTGAGCGGCTGGGTCTTCGACATCAGTTGCTCGCCTCGCGGCTGCATGCGGTCACTGCAGGTGCGTTCGGCTGCGGGCGGGTCAGTTACTTCAGGCGGTACTGGAGCCGCCGCAGCGCGTGGGCCCCGCGGCCGAACCGGATGCCCATGTAGCCGGAATCGTCTCGCGGGAGGCGGCCCCGACTGCTTGATGAATCGGCTGGCGGCGGTGCGGGCTCGGACGCTGCTCATTGTCCCCCGGGGCTACCCATCTGTTTGAGGGAGCCGGGGAGGCTGGATCGCGTCGCGCATCTCGCGCGCGACTGGTTCGTCTCCGACGAAGCACCGGGCGACAAGAACGACAGCGGTGATCGAACGCCGTCCGAACGGCGTTCAGGATAACGACGGTTAATAACGATCAGATTGATGACGTCAGGCCGTTCGGCCCTGTCGGCAAAAAACGGTCCCGTCTGCGAGCCTGGATGTGTGGGCTGGTATGAAGTCGAGCTGGACGCGGTGCGGACAGACGGCGGTCTGGTCCATATCCGACCGGTGCACGAGGCCGACCACGACAGCCCGCTGCAGGCTTTTGCACGCCGGCGCGTCCGATCGTTCGATCTACCACTGCGTTTCTTCTCGGTCAGCTGACGGACGGCCGATGCCTACCCAGCGACGTTGCTACGGCCGGCCAGCGCCGATCATCAGGCGCTGGTTGCCGATCGTCGGCGGCACGATCGTGTCGGCGTGGCAGCCTGCGAGCGACTGGACGATGCGTCGGCTGAGGTTGGGTTGCTCATCGGCGACACGTTCCAGCATGAGGGCATTGGCGCTTGCTTGAACATCTGGCGAGCGCTGCCCGGCGCGGGAGTGCGTTTCAGGCGGAGGTGCTCTCGGAACGCCGCGATGCTTCACGTCCCTGCGGGATCTCGGCTTCGAGCTGAGGATGCAGTACGAGGATGGCGTGGCGCGGATCGGCTTCGACCTGTACCCGGGCGCACGGATGGTCGATGCGATCGACGAGCGCGCGAGCGCGCCACCGACGCGGTGAGCCTGCGGCCGATCCTGGCGCCGCGATCAGTGGCGGTCATCGGCGCGAAACGCAGCCGAAGTCGGTTGGCCACGAGCTGCTGCACAGCCTCCTCGCGGGCGGCTACAGGCAATACGTAACT
>ERZ1370068.607-contig-10554_pt1 | contig 31613 bp, 34 predicted proteins | sample MGYA00561227_ERZ1370068 | MGnify/ENA primary metagenome ERZ1370068 (study PRJEB38410, sample SAMEA6850437) | metagenome | study: Metagenomic assessment of the ecological functions of the soil: analysis of the soil microbiota associated with the...
ATTGTACTTCCGTTCAGTTACGTATTGCTGGGCAGACCACATAAACGGGCGGGGTACGGGTGAGATGGTCCTCGCCTGTACCGGCGAGGTATGGGGCACGCAGCAGCATGGCCACTCGAGGATGCGCCGCCGCCGACCGCGGCAGACGGTAGAAGGTGTCCATCAGTCGCGCGCGCCGGGTGGTCCGGGGCGATGTTGAGCGCGTCGAAGTTGCTGGCCCACTCGAGCTCCACCTCCGGGCCTCGGCGATCTCGTAACCCCATGCCGATGAACAGGTCGCCGATCCGCTCCATCAACGTGGTGAGCGGATGCCGGGCACCGCGGGGCCGGCGGTCCCGCGGGGCAGCGTCACGTCGACCGCCTCCAGTCACGCGAGCACCCGTGCGAGCCTGGTCGGCCTGCACTTGTTCGAGGCCGGGCGTCGTATGCCGCCTGGATCGGCCGCACGCGCCTCGTTGACCCGCTTGCCGGCGTCCGGACTTGGCCTGCGGGGGCAGCGCACCGATCTCGCGCCGGGCCAGCGACACGGGCGACCGGTCACCCGAGGTGCTGGTGCTTGAGTGCGGTCAGACGCGTCGATGTCGGCCGCCGCGGCGAACGCCTTCGTGCGCTGCGACGACGGCGTCGTCGAGCGCGCCCTGATCGAGCAGGGCGCGACCTGCTTCCGGGTCGTACGGATCGTTCCGATAGACTCATGGCCGTCCTCGCTTCGCTCCGGGCGGCCATGAGGCTACGACGACACTGTAGCTTGGATAACCAGTCGGTGGCGTCAGCGCGGCCAAGCCGCGCGTGCTCGCCTGCGCCTACGCTCATGAGCAAACGTCCTCCGGCGGGTAACCGCGCGAATCCGACGGGCCAACGACGATGACGGCTCCGCCGCTGCCCGCCGGTGTGTGCCTGTGAGAGGAGTGAAGTCAGCCCGCGCCCGCCACCGGCGGGCTCGCGTAAACGAGCGCATCAGTTCACGAACCGACTCCCTCGCGGCTCGTGCTCTCGCGGAAGCGTACAGGCAGACCGCGCGCGGCCGCACGCAAGGTTAAGGCTCTCGGCGCGGCCGTGGATCGGCACCCGCACCCGGGCGTCGGCGGCGTCGCCGCGAGCTCCGGCGGCAAGCCGTGCGCCTCGGAGCCGAACAACCAGGCGGTACGGCCGGCGCAGCCGCCCAGCGTCGGCGAGGTCGTCGAGGTCAGCCGATCGCCGTGCGCGTCGGCCGCGAGCGACCGTGAATGCCGGCGCGCGCGCAGCGCCCGTCACCGCCGCCGGCCGTGACCGCCGCGCACGACCACGTCAGACGTGGAACAGACTGCCGGCGCGTGGCCCGTACGCACTTGCCGTTGTACGGATCGACGCGTGCCCTCGAGAATACGACCGCGCCCGCGCCGGCCGCGTCGGCGGTGCGCAGCACCGTACCGCGCGTTGCCCGGATCGGCGATGCCGGCGAGGACCACGACCAGCGCGGGCCTCGTCGGTCAGGACCGCGTCCGAGGTCGCGTGCGAAGGCTGACGGCAGACCGCCACGACGCCCTGCGGGCGTGACCGGTGTCGGCGAGCGCCGTCAGCGCAGGTCCGTCGGCGTAGCTGACCCGGATCGGGCCTGGCTCACGCTCGGCGGCAGCGCCTCCCGGCCGCGCGCGACGGCTCGACGAAGAGCTCGACGACGAGCCCCGCCGTCGAGGGCCTCCGCGGATCGGCCTGCGGCCCCTCGGCGAGGAAGAGGCCGGTCTCGTCGCGGTGCCGCGGCGACTGCAGGCGCCGAGCAGCGACGACCCGGGGCGATCGCGCGTGACAGGCGGTGTCAGCCCCGGGTCGATTCGTGCTGCGGATCATGGACGGCTCAGCCGCCTCATTGGCGCGGCAGTGCGGCGCGAGCCGCCGCGACCGAGGCCGGCGAACGCGGTCGCGCGTTGACCGCGCAGATCGGCGAGGATCTTTCGATCCACCTCGACTGCCGGCCAGGCGCAGGCCCTGGATGAGCGCGGTTGTACGTCATGCCGTTGGCGCGCGCCGCGGCGTTGATCCGCGGTGATCCAGAGCTGCCGGAAGTCGCCCTTGCGGTCCCGGCGGTCCCGGTAGGCGTAGCTGCATCGAGTGCAGCATCTGCTCCTTGGCCTTGCGGTACAGGCGCGAGCGCTGGCCGCGGTAGCCGCTGGCGCCCTCCAGAACGGTACGGCGCTTCTTGTGGGCGTTGACCGCCCGCTTGACGCGTGCCACGTCGTTTCTCCTTCAGGTCGTCGTCGCCCGCGCGAACCGCGCGGGTCCACGCAGGCGTGCCGCGCGTCAGCGGCCCAGCAGTTTGCTCGACGCGCTTGCGGTCGGCCTGGGATACCTCGACCGTCCCGGTCAGACGGCGGGTCTCCGCGCGAGGACTTGACCTCGAGCCGGTGGCGCAGGCTCGGCCTGTTGGATCAGCGAGCTTGCCGCGCGCCGGTCACCTTGACCCGCTTGCCCATGCCGGTGTGGGTCTTCATCTTCGGCATTTCGTCAACCTTCGATCGAACCGGTCGGACCGCGCCGGCGCTTGCACGCCGACGCTGACGGGTCCGCTGTCTGGTTCTGCCGCCAGACGTGTCCCGGCGTCGGGGTTACCCGCCGGGTACGGCTTCGCCTCGTCGGCTCCGGCACCAGCTGCGCCCCTCGGGCACCGTGCCGCGTCGACCGCCTCCGAGCCGTCCTCGCGACCGAGCGCGCGCCGCGGCCCGCCTTGATCGTCTTATGTGGAGCGATACCATGATCATGTTTCGGCCGTCCTGCTTGGCGGACGCCTCGACGTAGCCCAGCTCCTGGATCTCGTCCTCGGCCAGACGCTAGCAGCCGGAAACCCAGCTCGGGCCGGCTACTGCTCGCGACCGCGGAACATGATCGTCACCTTGACCTTGTCGCCCGCCTTCGAGGAACCGCATCGACGTGACCCTTCTTGGTCTCGTAGTCGTGCGGGTCGATCTTCGGCCGGAGCTTCATCTCCTTGATGACGGTCTGCTGCTGGTTGCGCCGCGCTTCCCGGGCCTTGAGCGCGCTCTCGTACTTGAACTTGCCGAAGTCCATGAGCTTGCACGACGGGCGGGCGCGCCATCGGCGCCACCTCGACCAGATCCAGGTCCACGCCGGCGGCGAGCTGTAGGGCGCGCTCCAGTGGGACCACGCCCACCTGCTCACCCTCGGGGCCGACCAGCCGTACCTCACGGGCGCGGATCTGCTCGTTGACGCGATGTTCGACGCTGATGGGGCCTCCTCTGCTTCGCGCAGCTTGCCGGAGCGAACCAGCAAGCACTCGCTCATCTCACCGGTCCCGCCTGCTTGCAGGCGCCGGTCAGCCGCGTTATCAGACGTGCGCACGTGGCCTGAAAGAAGGCCCGGCGCAGGCCAGGGCCCGTCTCGACCGGTCAGCGCGCTGCTCGTGCAACGCTCGGCGCGCCGCCCACCATTCCGGTGAGCTGAGACCGACCCGCAGCCTCTGCGGCGGCGGGTGGGAGCGGGTTGCTCCACTTCTGGGACACCACGCACGCAGCGTGATGCGGTCGACTCAGCAAGGTTGCCAGATCGCGCTCGCCAGCCAGCATCCACGACAGCCCCTTGCATCTCTTCGCCGAGACCTTGGAGAAATGCGCGTGGTTCGATCTCCAGAATCACCCGGCGCTGCTCTTCCCACAGGTCATACGAACGTCAGGCGGTCCGGGCTGCTCATGATCGGCTCGGTTGGCCGCCGGGCGCCCGCAGGTGCCGCGCACCCCGCGACCGCATGATCCTTGTCGGCCGCCTGCACCGCCATCACCGCGAGCACGTCGTCGTCCTCGAGCTCCAGTGCCTCAGCACCATGGGTTGCCGCGCTCAAACACGATGTGCCGGACCACCTCCACGGCAGGTCGTGCCGGCCGAGCACGTTCTGACCACGATGTGGTGAGAGTCAGCATACCACCTTTGGCCGGGTGAAGATCAGGATCGCGCCAGCCGCCAGCAGGCCGAGGATGATCATCGCAACCTGGTCACTTGGCTGGAACACACCGGGTTGTCGCCGCCGGTCGACCCGGTCAGCAGCGTCGCGAGCACGGCGAAGGACGCCCGCCACGACCGGTGCCAGCACCCAGCACACCTCGACGGATCTTGCGAGGCCGGATCACCACAGGCTCGGTGCTCGCGGCGCCAGCTCCCGTCGTCACGATCGGCCGCCTCGCTTGCCGGGGTGACTCGTGGCGGCCGCCTTCGCCGCGATGAGTTCGCTTCGGTCCGGCGTTGAGCCGCCGCCTCGGAGTAGGGACCGGCGAGGATCGTGACTCGATCCGTTACTTCTGCGCGCCGGGGCGTGGACGTCAGGCGATCTGACCGGGGCGTGCACTCCCCGACGGCCCGTTGGCTCGGTGGTTATCGAGCGGACCCGCGCCCAGGGCACCGGAGTGGAGCTCGTCAGTTCACGGATGATCAAGCCGCTGGGCAGGAGGTCACGCCACTGGTGAGCACCCGGAACAGTGCCAGCAGCGCGATGGCGATCGACGATCAGAGACAAGCATCAGCCCGGCCAACGACGAGCGCACCGAGAATCCGAACATGCCGGCGAGAGCACGGCACCGACCACCGCCGGCGAGGGCGATCGTCCACGGCCACGATGCGCAACACCCGGTGCGGGGATCTGGGGCGAATCACCGCACCAGCAAACCACTGGGCGCTCATAGGCGACACGCGTGGATGTCGGTACACGCAGGATCGCCCGGGCGCCGACCTCGTACAGCTCATCCATGATCTTATGTACCTCGGTACGCAGGACCGATCGCCTGCACGGCCACCCAGACCTTCCGGTGCAGCTGGCGAGATGGTCGGCGACTCGATACCCGGAGTGAGGTGCACCGCGGCGTCGAGGCTGTCCGCGTGCACGTCATAGAGCGACATCGCGTACCGCCGGGCCACCAGGACGCCGTTGAGCCGCCGTACCAGCTGGTCACCGGGCCGTTGCCAGGTGCGCCCGGGCGCCGGATGAGCACCGCTGTCGACACATGATCGGGTCGCCGACCGGGCTCAAGCCCGCGCTGCGCAGAGTCCGCCGGTGTCGACGACGTCTCCGATCGCGTCGGCGAGTCCCAGCCCGACGGCGTTCTCGACCGCCCCGTCGAGGTGCGGATCACCTCCGCCTTGATGCCGTGCGCGTCCAGGAACCGCGAGACCACTCCGGGTACGCCGTCGCGATCCGGGCGTCGGTCGAGGTCGCCGGCGAGGCGTACCGCCCGGGGCGCGGCCAGCGAAGCGAACGTCGACGCGCCGAAGGCGAGGTCGAGTACCTCCTCGATCCGCGGCGCCGGCGTCGATGTGCAGGTCTCGCCCGGTGATGCCGAGATCAGGTCGCCGGAGGCGGCACGTAGATCGGCGATGTCGCGCGGGGCGCAGGTAGAAGAACTCGACGTCGTTGTCGGCGTCGAGCAGGTGAGATCCTTGTCGTCGGTGCGCTGGCGGTAGCCGCCTCGCGCAGCATCTCGACCGCGGCGGGGGCGAGACCGCCCTTGTTGGGAACGGCGACACGCAGCATTTCAGAGCTCCTTTGCATGGCACGATTATCGAATACTGCGGGCGAGCTGGTGTGTCGTCACAGATGTCGGTAGACGTCCCCGAGGTCGAGACCCTTTGGCGAGCATGAGCACCTGCGCGTGGTAGAGCAGCTGGGCGATCTCCTCAGCGGTACGGTCGGCGTCCTCGTGCTCGGCCGCCATCCACGCCTCGGCCGCCTCCTCGACGACCTTCTTGCCGATCGCGTGCACGCCGCTGGCGAGCAGCGCCACCGTGCCGGAGCCCGGGTAGCCTGGGCCGCCTTGGCGGCCAGCTCCTCCCACAGCTCCTCGAAGGTCTTCACAGGTACGCATTCTGGCAGGTGGTGGCGTGAGCCGCCCAACCGGCGCCAGCACGAGCGGCACATGTTGAGACGCTGGTCATCACTCATTCCGGAGTGCGGCCTCTATTCTTGCCACTTCGGCTCCATGAACCCCCGACGGACGGAGTGACGATGCTGAAGACGATCCGCGGCTTCAAAGACTTCATCATGCGCGGCAACGTGATCGACCTCTCGGTCGGCATCGTCATCGGTGCCGCGTTCACCGCACTGGTGACGGCCGTCACGAAGTCCTCTTCGAGCCGCTCATCCGCGTGCGTTCAGCGGCGGCAAAGAACTCTCCGGTATCTGGACGATCAACGCGGTCCAGTTCGACTGGGCCGCTCGCGGTCAACGCGACGATCACGTTTGTGATCACGGCGCGGTGCTCTGCTTCCTCGTCGTCCGCCGATGAACCGGCTGGCTGAGCGCGCCGCGCGTAGGGCGTGGAGCCCGAGCCAAGGCGCCGAGCGAGGAGATCCTGCTGCTGCGCGGATCCGCGACGCACTGCGGTCCGCGTGCACCAGCTTCCCGCCGAGGCGCCGGCGGATCGGGCGACCGAGCCGGTCGACGCCCGTCCGGTCGCCCCGCAGGAAGTCAGCGCCGACGGAAGCCGGGCTGTCCCGCACGATCATCCAGTCACGGTGATGTCGTGGTCGATCGAGGCCGTTCTCGGGCCGTCGGCCATGGACACGTAGAAGACCTCGATCGTGTAGCAACGCCCGGGAGCCAGCATGAGCCGCACGAGTGCCGTCGCCGCGAGATGGCGCACATGGAGAGCGTCAGCACCTGATCGTCAACGACCGCACCACCGGTGTCGCGAACATGGACCCGCGGTCGCCTCGAACACCGCGCCGGGACACGGTCACCACGAAGTTCTGGCTACCACCTCGCCCTGCTGCGGCGAGATCAGCCACAGCGGCGCCAAGGTCTCCAGTGCCGGAGCACGCACCTGGTCGCCGCCCGGTAGCGCCACTCCGTTGACCAGCAGCCGGACGCCGCCGAGCTGGACGTTCCGGTCCAGCCGCTACGGCGGTGGCGGTGCTGGGCGATCTGCCGCACGGCGAGCGTGATTCGTGAGCGCCGACCCGGGGCCGGTCCAGATCCAGGATCGACGCATCTACCGGTCCACACGGTGGAGCTTCCAACCGATGAACCCTGGGCGGCCAGCGCGCTTCGGCGTAGTCAGGATCGACCGCGTCGCCGCGCAGAGCGTGCTCACCGCGGACCGCGATCTCGTCGGCCAGCGTGTCCTGAGCCACGGTGACCGGTAGGAACTCCTGTACAGCCGGTCTGCCGTGCCGGCACACGAAGTACACCGGCAACCGTCACGCCCGGTACCGGCCGACGGCGCGCGTGGTGTCCACTGTGCTCGGTGCCGTGGCGGCGGTCGACGACCCGCCCGGCTCGGGGTGCCACCGGCGAGCCACGTCCCAGCGCGACCGCGACACCGCCGACCACCACGGCCGCATGGCCGCGGCTGCCAGGCTGACCGTAAGCACCGGCGCCGGTGAACGCACCCACCGGGTCCGGATACTCGTCAGCGCATCCGGCGCGACGTCAGCGCCCGCGCCGCCGCCGATTCGAACGCGGCCCGCAGCCATGCGCTCCACCGGCTCATCACGGCGCGCTCCCAGCTTGACGCGCAGCGCGCGGCGAAAGCTGTGGCTCTTGACAACGCCTTCGCTGATCCCATCGTCTCGGCGGTCTGGCCGCTCGGTGAGGTCGACGTAGTACCGCAGCACCAGCGCCTCGCGCTGGCTGAGCCGCAGCCGTACCGCGGCAGAACCTCCGCGTGATCCTGCGCGTCGCAGCGCGAGGGCTCTCGGCACTCCGGTCACGGTCAGCTGGTGCTGACTGGCGACGCAGGAACCGGTCCACGCACAACGCCACGATGGCGCGAAGCGCCGATCGGGCCCGGTTCACGACGCTCTGGCGAAGATAATGCAACGGCCCGTTCGGAATCGCGCAACCGCCCCATCGGGCGTGTAGACCGACGAACGACGTCCTGAGTCAGCTCTTCGGCTAGTCCGACGTCACGGAGTAAGCGTCGCGAGCGGCGCACCCCATCGGATCGGTACTGGGTGGCGAACAGGTGGGTCACCGCCTCGTCACGCGGTCCACCCGACCTCGCCGCCCCAGTGTCTTCGGCAGCCGCACGGCTGCGCGGGCACGAGATCGCAGGGTGGTCACGTACGCCACCGCCCTCCACGTCCTCGGCATGCTTTTGACACCGCGCTCGACACCATGTGAGCCTGACGCGCGGGCCTGCCCGTAGGTTTACACCACGGGGCAAGTGACGATTGGCGGCTGTGAAGTGGCGCCCTTGATCGGCCGCTGTGGAATCCGGGAGCCCCTATGGTGGCCCCACGACTCCAGACCCTGATCATGCGCCGGTTTGGCGGGGATGGAGCGGATGGCGAGGGCGGCGTCGAGGGCGGCGACCGTGGCCGACCAGCCCTTGTCCTCGGCCGAGGTCGGGACGGCCGGCCCGGTCCCGGGCCTGGTCGAGCGTGTTGACCGTCAGCACGCCGTGCGCCGACCGGCTTCGCCGCGTCGAGGGCCACCCGGGTCAGTCCGTCGGTCACGCGACCGGCACGACGTAGTCGAAGTGGGCGGTCTCGCCGCGGATCACGACGCCCAGCGCGACCACCGCGTCATGACCGCGCGCCAGGGCCTGGCGACGACGGGCAGCTCGACGGAGCCGGCCACCCGTACCCGTCCGCATCGTCGACGCCGCACGCCTTCGCCGCAGCCTGCGCCCGCTCCACCATGTGATCGACCAGGTCGCCGTGCCAGCGGGTGGCCACGATCCCAACGTCAGCCCATGCGCCTCTACCGTGGACAGATCCGGTTCGCCGTACCCGGCCATCTACGCGCAACCCTTCCGTGAGCTCTCGTCTAGATCGTCGAGGAGGTGGCCCATCCGATCGCGCTTGGTCCGCAGGTAGTGGACGTTCTCGGCGTGCAGGCCGCGTCGGCAGCGGCTCCCGGCCGACGATCTCAGCCCGTACCCTTCGAGCCCGGCCCGCTTGGCCGGGTTGTTCGTCGAGCAGCCGCATCGTGCGGACGCCGAGGTCGCACAAGGATCTGCGCCCCGGTGCCGTAGTCGCGCGCGTCGGCGGGCAGCCCGAGCTCGAGGTTGGCGTCGACGGTGTCGCGGCCCTGGTCCTGCAGCTGGTACGCCTGCAGCTTGCGCATCAGCCCGATGCCCCGGCCCTCGTGCCCGCGCACGTAGAGCACGACGCCCGCGGCCCTCGCTCGGCGATCCGCGCGCATCGCGGCGTGCAGCTGCGGGCCGCAGTCGCAGCGCAGCGAGCCGAACACGTCGCCGGTGAGGCACTCGGAGTGCACCCGCGACCAGCACGTCCGTGCCGTCGCCCGAGGTCGCCGTAGACCACGGGCCACGTGGTCGCTGCCGTCGGTCAGCGCGCGGTAGCCGATCGGCGCGTGAACGTCGCCGTACTCGGTGGGCAGCCGGGTCTCGGCCGACGCCGCTCGACCTGCCGCTCGTGCGGCCCGCCGGTACGCGATCAGGTCGGCGATCGTGATCAGCGCGAGGCCGTGCTCGTCGGCGAACCGGCGCAGCTCGGGCAGCCGCTTCATCGTGCCGTCGTCGTTGACGAGCTCACAGAGCACGCCGGCCGGGCGCAGGCCCGGCCAGCCGGGCCAGGTCGACCGCGGCCTCCGTGTGGCCGGGCCGGCGCAGCACGCCGCCATCGCGTGGCCCGCAGCGGCACCACGTGGCCGGGCCGGGCGAGGTCGCGCCGGCTCGGTGGCCGGGTCGGCCAGGAGGCGGATCGTGTGCGCGCGGTCGGCCGCCGAGATGCCGGTGCGTGACGCCCGTCGCGGGCGTCGACGGTGACCGTGTAGCGCGGTGCCGCGTGCGGTCCTGGTTGCGTGTAGTACATCGGCGGGAGTTCGAGCCGGTCGAGCGTCGGCCTCGGTGATGCGGCGCGCAGATGAAGCCGGACGTGTGCCGGACCATGAACGCCAGCAGCTCCGGGGTGGCCTTCTCGGCGGCGAAGATGAGGTCGCCCTCGTTCTCCCGGTCCTCGTCGTCGACCACGATCACCGCCCGTCCGGCGGCGATCTCTTTGATGGCCTCCTCGATGGTGGCGAACTGCGTCATTGCGTTCTGCCCCGATGGAAACTGTTGAAGACAAGCTTCTCGACGTATTTGGCGATCACGTCGACCTCCAGGTTGACGCAGCGCGCCCGGTTCCTTGCGACCCAAGCGTGGTTAGTGCCGAGCGGTGGTCGGGATGAGGCTGACGGTGAACGAGGTCGGGCTCGACGGCGACCACGGTCGAGCGAAATTCCGTCGACGCAGATCGATCCCTTCTCGACGACGTACCGGTCCAGTCCGGGCGGCAGCGCGATGCGTACGTCAGTGCGATCGGGCACCGGGAAACTTCGAGACCATGGTGCCCACGCCGTCGACGTGGCCCTGCACGATGTGACCCGCCGAGCCGGGTCGTCATCGTCGCCGCGCGCGCTCGAGGTTGACCGGATCACCGACCGTCGAGCGAGCCGAGCGCGGTGCGGTCGAGACGTCTCCTTCATGACGTCGGCCGGTGAACGCATCGTCGCGGACGTCGACCACCGTGAGGCAGACCCCGCTGACACGCGATGGAGTCGCCCGGCGCCGCATCCGCGGTGTCACCTTCGGGCCGCGGACGGCGATACAGCGGATGAACCCCCGTTGCCCGTGTCGCGGCTGGCATGCTCGCTCCTCATGCTCGCTGTGCCCACGTTTGCTCGCGATTGCGGGGCTCGCTGGCGCTCGCTCCTCACGCTCGCCGAAGCCACGTCCAGTCGAGCCGGACGACCTCGCCCAGCTCCTCAACGATGCCGCGTGAACATGTCAGCCGCCCCTTCGGCAGCGCGCGTGATCCGCAGGTCGGGACCGACCCGACGGACGTCGATCAGCTCCAGGTCGATCGCCTCGGCGATGGTCACGATGCCGGCCGTTGCCAGGGCTGGCTTGCCGGCGCCGAGCGGCTTCGGCGCGACGTAGCCGACGACCTCGTCGACCAGGCCCTCGCGCAGGAATGCGCCGGCCAGCGTTGGACCACCCTCGAGCAGTACCCGGCGGCACGCCGCGCTCGAACAGGGCCTGGCCGAGCTGCCCGCAGATCGACCCGGCCGTCGCCGTCCGTGCCCAGCTCGGTGCGCGGTCGCCACCCACGTGCGGGCGGCGCCGTCGCGGACCCGGGCGTCGGCCGGGGGTGCGGTCGTGGGTGTCGACGATCACGCGGATCGGCTGCCGGTTGGCGAGGGGCTCCGGCGTCGGTCCGGTAGCGTCGAGGTGTGGGTCGTCGGCGAGTACGGTGCCGACCCCGACGATGATTGCGTCCACAGTGGACCTGAGCTCCTGTACGTCCGCTCGGGCGTCGGGCGAGCTGATCCACTGGCTGGTCCCGTCCAGAGTGCGGCCGAGCGACCGTCCATGGTGGACGCGAACTTCCAGATGGCGAACGGCCGCGGATCTCCCGCAGCGGCGCGGCGAGTGGCCGTCGAGCCAGGCCAGGTTGCCGGCCGACACCTCGGCCTCGCGCGGAGACCGAGTTCGACATCGACGCCGTGCGAACGCAGCGTGACGGCGCCACCAGAGGCGACCGGGTTCGGGTCAACCACTCCGGCAACGACCCGGGCCACGACCGGCTCGGATCAGTGCCTGGGTGCAGGGGCCCGTGCGGCCGACATGGTCGCACGGCTCCATCGGTGACGACGGCGGTGCCACCACGGGCCCGCTCACCCGCGGCCGGCGAGCGCCCGGACCTCGGCGTGCGGCCCACCGGCGTACGCGTGAAAACCCTCGCCGACGGTCTGGCCCGGACTCGTCGAGGATGACGCAGCCGACGACCGGATTGGGGCTCGTCGTACCCAGCCCTCGGGAGGCGAGTGCGACGGCACGCATCATCGCCAAGTCTTCGGCTGCTCGACGTTTGCTCGCGACTGTCGTGATTGCTCGCGACTGCGGGACTCGCTGGCGCTCACTCCTCGCCCTCGCGGCTGGGGCTCGCTGGCGCTCGCTCCTCGCGCTCGCGGCTAGCTCGCCATGACTCCTCCCTCGCACCGGCGCCGCTGCGCCGGCACGTCGCGCCAGTCCGGCGCGCGGGCGAGAGAGACATGCCGGACGGGTCAGGCCCGTCGGACGGCAGAGCGGCGGAGGTGCGGGACCCGTGGCGCTGCCGTAGCGCGACGTTCCCGCATCGACCGCGCGCTGTCTCCCATCCGGACTGTGACCGTCGGCCTCAGAGTCTCACTGAGTCCACCGGTGACTGGCTGCCACCGGGTCGCGGGCTCGTCGGGCCTGGCCTTGGGCCAAGGGCACGACTCACCGCCGGTTCGGAATTTCACCGAGTCCCGCCAGCGCGCTGGTGGGTATGTCCCCTGAGTGTGCCACGCGAACCTGGCGGTCGCACAGCTACGCCGTCCGCCCGCGCGGAGGTTTACGTCACACGCTCACCACGCGTCACACGCCGGTCCGGCGGTCGACGGCCACGTACGGACCCGGGCTGGCTCTTCGCCACGGTCTTCATCTCACTGGCGTCGGCGATGAGCTCGCGCGGGATCCGAGTACGCGCCGTCGGGTCGACAGCGCGACGCCGACGCTGACCGTGACCAGCCCGACGTCCTGCACGCCCTCCGGCGGCTATTCACGCTCACGTACCCGCGGTCGCGGTCGACCGCGTCGTAGAGCTCGTCGGCGGCCGCCTCGAACTCGCTGACCGCGCGCTCGGTGAGCGGGCGGACCTCGTCGTGATCGCAGATCACCACGAAGTCGTCGCCACCGATGTGGCCGAGAAACGCCCGGAGGTCAGGACGACGGCGCCGATCAGCTTGCGGGCCAGCGCCACGATGAACTCGTCGCCTCGGGCGAAGCCGTAGGCGTCATTGACCGCCTTGAAACCGTCGATGTCGCAGTAGCAGACCGCGAACGTCACTGCCGGAGCGCAGCCGGTCCCCGACCTCGCGCAGGATCCGTTGGTTGCCGGGCAGCCCGGTCAGCGGCAGACACCTCGCGGAACTCCTGGTTTCGCCGCAGCGTGTCGCGGACCCGTACCACAAGCTCGAGGGTGTCGAACGGCTTGACCATGTAGTCGTCGGCACCCGCCGGCAGCCCGAGCACCTTGTCCGGCGGTCTGGCCCTTGGCGGTCAGCATGATGATGATCGGCAGGGCCGAGGTCAGCGCATCGGCCCGCAGCCGGCGGGTGACCTCGACGCCGTCCACGCTCCGGCATCATCAAGTCGAGGATGATCAGGTCCGGGACGGTCTTGCGCACCATGTCCAAGGCCACCCGCGCCGTCGTGGGCGACCACCACCTCGAAGCCCTCCATGACCAGGTTCATCTCGACGAAGCGGGCGATGTCCTCGTCGTCGTCGACGACGAGGATCCGGTGATGGCTCTGCCCATCGGCCGACGTCACCCGGCTCCCCTCGCCGACGCGTGGGCCGCCGCCGCCCGGGCCAGGCCGCGCAGGTGCCGCACGGTGGCCGCCGCTGGGTCGGGCGCGCTGAACACCGCCGTTCCGGCAACGAACGGTGTCGGCGCCCGGCGAGCGCCGCCGCCTCGATCGTGTCCTCGGCGATGCCGCCATCGACCTCAAGCGCGCAGCTCGAGGTGGCCGGCCTGGCGGTGTCGGCGGGCCGTGCGCACCTTCTCCAGGAGGTACGGCAGGAACTGCTGCCCGCCGAAGCCGGCCTTGATCGTCATGATCAGAAGCAGGTCGAAATGGGGCATGAGCTCCAGGTACGGCTCGACGGGTGTGTCCCGGTCGATGGCCAGACCCGCCAGCGACCCCGGCCGCCCGGATGTCCTTGGCCAGCCGGACCGGGTCCGGCGCCGCCTCGGCGTGGAAGGTGACGGTGCCCGAGCCGGCCTCGACGTACCGCACGGCCCACTGGTCCGGATCCGACGATCATGAGGTGGCGTATCGAACGGGGTACGCGTGACCGCGCCGCAGCCGCCGCACCTCGTCCAGGCCGATGGTCTGATTCGGCACGAAGACGGTTGTCCATGATGTCGACGTGCAGCCAGTCCGCACGTCGTCGACAACGACCGCGGCGGCGGGATCGAAATCCGCCGCCAGCAGGCTCGGCGCCACAATCACGGCGGGCTCGGCCAATGTTTGCCCCCTTGTTCGCGCTGCCCCGCGTTGGCTCGCGTGCGAACGGTGCCTCGTTATTGTCCGCGCTGCGGGGCTCGCAAGCTCGCTCCTCACGCGAACGGTCAGCGACGGTATGGTCACCGAGTCAGTGTACGGAGCGCGACAAAGCCGCTCACCTCGACGACCTACCGTCAACCGCGAGCAGGAGGCCGTCGCCGATTTCAAGGGTCGCCAGCGGATCGAGAGACACTCTGTCGCGAGGCAAGCTCGGGCCCCTCGCAGGCGAGGCTCGCGGCAGCGCACATCGCCCGCTGGCCAGCGCGACCAACCGGTCCTGCCCGCACGGTAGCCAGCAGGGAATCGATGTCGAACACGAGGCTTAGGTCGAAGTGGAGGGTGGCGAGCTTGCACCTCGTTGACGACGACGTCCACGTAGGGGTGGTGGGCGGAGGTGATGCGGTGGGTCGCGAGCTGGACCAGTTCCGTCGCGCCCGCGATTCTGCACCGTCGCTCGAGCCGCCGCGACCAGCGCCCGATGCGCGGCGCCAGGCGACGAACAGCACGTCGCCCAGGCGCAGCCCGAGCAGGTTCACCGCTGCGCCGCGTATTTCCCGGGCCGCCGAGTCGCGTTGCCCGCAGGCCGGCGCATCCAGGGCCTGGCCGGGCGCGGTCGACCACCTGAGGCCACGCGGACGACTTCGCCAGGGCCGCGGCGGGATCGTGGCGTCACCGAACAGGACGGTTGCGATCGTGACCCCGGCGCGCGCGATCTCGCGGCTGGTCTGCGTGGTGCTCATTGACCGACCTCCTCCAGGCTGACCGTGCCGCGGTCGTGGACTGGCGCCAACCGCACGGATACGGCGCCAGCCTGCTCAGTCGAGGGCCGGACCCACGACCTGACCGGGGTGCGTTTCTAAGCGCACGGCCGCGAGCGGTGACCGGCGGCGCCGGGCGCGTCGCCGCGCCGACCGGATCCAGAGCGGCCGCGAGCGCCAGCAGCAATCAAGACCCACGGCGCCGGCGAGCTCTGACGGTCGATAGGCCGGTCTCGGGCGGCGCGAGCGTGACTCGGGACGCTCGGTCCGAACTCGACGATCGAATCCGGTGGCACCTGCTGCGCGGTGATCACCCAGGCTGGGTCGACCGGTGCGGATTGGCGCAGCAGCCTCAGTCCCCGGGCGGCCAGCGCCTGGGCCGCCGCCGCCGATGTCATCCCGGCAGGTCGGGCACCGAGCGCCGAAGCGTGAGCCGCACGACCGGGCGGTTGGCGGAGGCGGCTGGCACCGTTTGCCGATCGAGCTCCGTGGCGGTTGCGACGACCACATTGGATCTCATCGACTCCGGCCGGAAGCTGCGACGGAAGGCGCTGGATCCCGCACATTCTTGTTCCAGTCCAGCGGCACCTTCTGGCGTCCGCGACGCAGGCGCGCGCACGTCAGGTGCGGCAAAGGCGACCAGCGGACAGGCGGTTCGGCTGCGTCAGGTCCGACGCGGGCGCTACGAACACGCGGCACCGGCGAGCAGGGCCCACAACGCGACCGCCGCGGCTACCGGAGGCATCCGTCGGTACGACGTCAGAATCCCTTCCATGCGCCCAGAGCATGACTCGCTGGACTGCCGAGCGTCACTATCAGATCCTCAGACCTTGGCGGACCGTCAGGTAAAGGCGGACCAGGGCGAGGTACATCGCGTCGGTGCCGTGCCGGTGCGGCCACAGCTGTACGGTCGGGACCGTCGCCGAGGTCGCGTAGCTACGGCCGGCAGACCGGCCGGGCGTCGACGATGACTCCACTGTGGACTTGCATCCGGCGGACCGGCCTCGGTCACCGCGACCCGGGTCTCCACCAGGTGCGGCGAGCAGGTCGCGTAGGCGACCACGCCGCCCGGCCGGACGGCCCGCAGCGCCGCGCCGAGCAGCTCGCGCTGCAGCCGGGTCAGCGGCGGCAGGTCGGCCGGCTGGCGCCGCCAGCGCGACTCCGGCCGGCGACGCAGCGAGCCGAGCCCGGTGCAGGGGCGTCGACGAGCACCCGGTCGAAGCCGCCGACGGGCAGCGCGTCCTCGACACCGACGTCGCGGCCGTCGGCACAGACCACGTCCACCGGCAGCCCGGCACCGCCTGCTCGACCAGGCCGCGCTCGGTGCGGGGCGACCTCGACCGCGGTGACCCGGGCGCCGCGCTGCGCCGCCAGTGCCCCGAGCAACGACCGCCTTGCCGCCCGGGCCCGCGCGCAGAGGTCGAGCCAGCGCTCGTCCCGCCCCGCCACCGGCGCGTTGGCCAAGGCCGACGCGCCACCAGCTGCGAGCCCTCGTCCTGCACGTGGGCCCGGCCGCGCGCCACCGCCGCGCATGTCCCCGGAGCGCCTTCGGGGAGGTAGACCGCGTACGGCGAATACGGCGCCGACCAGCCCGCCGACCTCGGCGGCCAGCTCGGCCGCGGTGATCCGGCCGGGCCGGGCGCACAGGTGCAACCAGCGGCCGTTCGTTGTCGGCCGCCGAGCCGCGGTCCGAAGCCGGCGGCTGCGCCGAGGTCGACGCCGAGCGCCTCGCGCGAACGCCCGCACTATCCACTGTGGATGGGCGTGCACGACGAGCAGGTGCCCGACCGGATCGGGCTCTCAGGCTGAGCGCCACCCGGCGCCAGCCAGTCGTCGAGGTCGCTGCTCGGACGAGGCGCGCGCATGACCGCGTTGGCGAACCCGACCGCGCCGGGGCGACCGAGCCGTACGAGGTCCACTGTGGTCGCGACCGCGGCGTGCGCCGGGACCCGGGTGTGCAGCAGCTGGTAGGCGCCCAGGCGCAGCGCGTCGCGGGCCGGCGGGTCGATCCGGTCGCATCGGCCGGCCGGCTGCGTCCGCGATGATCGCGTCGAGCTGGCCCTCGCTGCGCAGCGTGCCGTAGGTGAGCTCGGTGGCGAGGGCCGCGTCGCGACCGACGATCCGGTTGTCTCGCGCAGCAGCCGGGGCAGCACGATGTTGGCGTACGCGTCATCGCGGTGCACGGCGGCGAGCGCCTCGTAGGCGGCCCGCCGGGCCGGGTCGACCGGCGGTCCGCGTCGCCCGGGCCCGCCCCGGCCCGCCGGCCGCGCCGGCTCCCGCCGGTGTGTCGAGTGTGGACCGCGGCTGGGCCGCCGGACCTCATCCCAGCCGCTCGCTATCGGCTCGATGCCGGAGCACCGCGCGCCCAGTCGATGGCGGCGCATCGCCTTCCTACCAGCCGGGCGCACCTCGCCGAGCGCGACCGGCTCGGTCGCCGTGCCGACCAGCACCCGGTCCTCTCGACCAGACAGGTCGCCGGGGCCAGCGCGGGGCAGCCGGCCGGCTGCGGCCGTACCGGGCCCAAGCTTGACCCGTTCGCCCGCGGAACGTCGTCCACGCGCCGGGAGCCGGGGTGCAGGCGCGGATCCGGCGGTCCACCGCGAACGACGGCTCAGTCCAGCGGACCTCGGCGTCCGCCGGCGGTGATCTTCGGGGCAAGCGATGACGCCCGTCGGCAGGCTGCGGGCTCGGCCCGGGCGGTGCCGGTCTCGATCGCGTCGAGCACGGTCGACCAGCAGATCGGCGCCGGCGACAGCAAGGCGGTCCAGCAGGTCGCCCGAGGTGTCCCGCGGCCGCACCGGCTCGACCAGGCGTGCCGAAGACCGGGCCGGTGTCCAGGCCCTCCTCGATCTGGAAGACCGACGCACCGGTCATCTCGTCGCCGTGCAGCACGGCGTGCTGGACGGGTGCGGCGCCCCGCCAGGCCGGCAGCAGCGAGAAGTGCAGGTTCACCCAACCGTGCCGGGGATGGCCAGCGCCGACCGGCGGAACCAGCGCGCCGTACGCCACCACCGGGACGCAGTCCGGCGCGAGCTCGGCCGAGCCTGTCCAAAAGGACTGATCGCGCGGCCGGTCCGGGCGCGAGCACCTCGACGCCGCAGCTCGTCGGCCCACCTGGCCGACCGGCTGATCGAGGTGAGTGCCGGCGCCGCGGCCGGCCGGCGCGTCGGGCCGGGTAAGGACGGCGACAATGCTCGTGTTCGGGACGCCGCGATGCGCCTCGAGCGAGGCGACGCGCGACCTCCGGCGTACCGGCGAAGACTAAGCGCACGATCGGCCTACCGGGCCGAGTCCGGTCGCGTGCGGACTGACCTTGACCGGCGGCGGGTTAGCCGGGTCGTACCAGGGGCCTGCGCGGATCTCCTTCATCGCCGCCTTACGCGCGCTGCGGCGTCGAGCCGGTCCAGGAACAGCACGCCGTCGAGGTGGTCGGTCTCGTGCTGGCAGCAGCGCGGCCATGAGACCGGTGCCGACCAGCCGCACCGGCTCGCCGTGCTCGTTGAAGCCGGTGGCGACCACGTTCTGGCGGCGCTTGGTGTCGCACGTAGATGCCCGGGATGGACAGGCAGCCCTCCGGCCCGTCCTGCTCCTCCTCGTCCGGGAAGTCCAGCTCCGGGTTGATCAGATAGTCCGACGGTGTCGTCGACATCGAACGGCGAAGACCCGCAGACCCACGCCGATCTGGGGCGCGGCGAGGCCGGCGCCGCCCTCGTCGAGGAGGGTCTCGGTGAGGTCGCGAACGAGCGTGCGCAGCTCCTTGTCAAAGTCCACCACCGGATCGGCCTTGGTACGCAGCACGGGATCGCCGAAGAGTCGGATCGGCTGGACGGTCACGGACGATCCCCTCTATTGCGGTGGTCGACTCGTCCAGTTTACGGATGGACCCAGCTCGGCTCTGGCGTCGGAGAACCCGCACGCCCGCGGACGCAGGATGGTACTTTCTGGAGGATTAGCGCCAGAAGACGGGCGATTCAGACACGGGGAGGCGCATCAGCATGCCGTTCATCCAGATCATCGACTACGAGACCGACCGGGCCGCCGAGATCGACGCCCGGATGCGGAGCGGATGCGAGCTGGCCGGGGACCCCACGTACACCCGGCTCGACCAGACCCAAGACCTCGACAATCCGCGGCACTTCGTGACGATCGTCGAGTTCCCCAGCTTACGAGGACGCGATGGCCAACAGCAACCGGCCAGAGATTGACCAGATGGCCCGCGAGTTGGCGGCGCTCTGCACGGACGGGCCGTCGTACCGCAACCTCGACGTCCAGTTCCACATGCCCTGACCCTCGCGTGCATCACACCGTGACCGGCAGCTCCGCGTAGCCGCGCAGGGTGAGCCGTTCCCGCCGCAAGGGCTGGCCCGCCAGTGCCAACGTCGGAAGCTCGCGGACGAGCATCGGGAAGGCGATCTGCGCCTCCATCCGAGCCAGTGCGGCGCCAAGGCAGTAGTGTGCGCCGGCGCCGAATGAGAGCGGCTGGTTCGCCTCGCGGGCGGGGTCGAACACCTCCGGCTGCTGGAAACGGGTCGGGTCTCGGTTGGCGGCGCCGAGCAGCAGCAGGATCTGGCTGTACGGCTCCAGGCGCACCCGTCGACCACGACCTCCTCCCGGCACCATCGCGAGGTCAGCTGCACCGGCGAGTCGTAGCCGGAGCACCTCCTCCACAAAGCGACGACGCCTGGGCCGGATCCTTTCGAAGGGCGTCGGCGAAGATCCGGCAGGGACAGCAGCAGCGCCAATCCGTTGCCGAGCAGGTTGGTGGTCGTCTCGAACCCGGCCACCAGCAGCAGCACCAGGTTCGCGATGAGCTCGGCTCCGGACAGTGTGGTGCCGTGGGCGTCGTGCGCCTGAGTGAGCGCGGTGACCAGGTCATCGCGCGGATCGGCCCGGCGCTGCGCTACGAGGTCGGTGAAGTAGAGGTCGAGCCGCGACCGCGCCTGTAGGGCATCGCCGATGTCGGAGAGCAGATGAGCCGGTCTCGAGCACCGCCGTCAGCGAGGCGGCCTGCTCCCGGAACCAGTGCTGGTCGCCGGCGGGCACGCCGAGCAGGGCGCAGATCACCCGGATCGGCAGCGGGTAGGCGAACTCGGTGATGAAGTCAATTGGCCGACCGGAGTCACCAAGATGGACCAGAAAGCCAGTGAGCGTCCTCGCCACGGTGATGATGGCGTCGCGCATCGACTCCAGCCGGCGGGCGTGAACGCGCCCGCGACGAGACGGCGCATTCGGGTGTGGTCGGGCGGGTTGCTGCGCAGCATCGACCGGCCGACCACCATCTCCTCCGCGGTCGCCGGTCCGTCCTGGGTGCCGTAGAACGAGGCCAGCTCCCGATCAGCCATCAGCATCCGCGGATCGCGTAGCAGCTCATCGATCGCCGCGTAGCCGGTCGCGACATAGAACCGTTCCTGAACCTGGGCCAGCGGTCCGTGTTCGCGAATCGCCTCATAGACCGGGTACGGGTCCACCCGGCCCGGGCCGGACAACAGCTCACCGACCGCTTCGGCCAGATCCATCCCCGCCACGACGGCGAAGCTACCAGAGCTCGCGTGGATCGACCTGAACCCGAACCGACCCCTCGGCCTTGCGCGCTGCGCACGCCCGCTGCGGCGTGCAGGGACGACGCCAGCGCCGCCCCGGAGGATCGGGACGCGACCTCGCACCAGCACCCGTCCTCGTCGCCGATCGGGACCGGACCGAGCGTGTCCGCGTCGTCGGGCAGTTCGGCCAGCGTGAGTAGCTCGGCCACCGCGTCGGCCGGACCGGTGAGGCTCGCCATCCGCGCGGCGGGCGGGAACCTGAGCTCCCGTCGGTCGGCGAGCTCCCGAGCGGCAAACGTGACCGGATCCCAACGCAGCAGCGCCTGTACGGCGACGAGTGCGCCGTCCGCGACCACGACCACCCGCCCCCTGCTGCGCGAAGCGGGCCGGGCCAGCGTTGCCGCGGCCATCCAGCGGCGCAGGGCCTCCTCGCCGGCGCGAAGGTCCGCCCGCGTCAGCAGGGCCCACGTGTCCAGCAACAGCACGGCGCCGTACCGCCCGTCGGCGATCGGCTCCGCGCCGGGCGTCGCCACCACCAGTGCCGGCTCACCCTCCACTCTGGACAGCACGCTGTCGCGCCCGGAGGTGCGCACCGGTACCCGGGAAGGCCCGGCCCACTCCTCCGCCGTCCGGCCGGCGCCCACAATGGACGCCCGCAGCCGCCGCGCGCCGCAGCGGTGGCAGGCATAGTCGGCCGCGGGCTTGCCGCACCACCGGCACGCGGCCACCGCGTGGGACGAGCGGAGCTCAGCGGTCCGGCGCACCGGGCGCACCGGGCCGGCGTATGACACTCCACACAGGACACTGCCGGGACGTAGCCGCGTCGCGGGCACCTGGACCAGCACCGGCGCGCCAGCGGCAGGGCGTCGCGAGCGGTCCGCCAGGCCAGGCTCGGCAGCCGGGCGGTGGCCGCGGCCTGGTCGCGCGCCCGGTCCACGTCGTCGCCGGTGGGTGCGACGGCCGGTGCTCGCTGCCGCACCACATCACGCGGCGCGGCCAGGCTCTGCGCCCACCGCGTCTCCACGAGCAGCTGGGCCTCGGCACTGCGAGCCGTGGCCGCCACCAAAGCCCCGGCGCCGCCAAGCTGAGCCCTGGTGAGCAGGACCTGCAGGGCATGCGGATACGGCGCGCGGGCTCCGCGTGCAGGTCGTCCCCGTCATCCCAGATCGCCACCAGACCAACGTCGCGGGATCGGGGCGAACGCCGCCGCGCGGGTGCCGATCACGGCCGGACGTCGCCCGCGGCTCGCGCCCGCAGGAACCGCCGGTAGCGCTCGGCCGGACCGAGCGCCGCGTGCAGCGCGACGAACTTGTCCGCGCCAACTTCCTCACGCAGCGCCGTCTCAAGGCGGTCGAGGTCACGAGCGTCCGGTACGACCGCGACCGCGCCCCGTCCACTGTGGATGGTCGCGCTGATCGCCTCGGCGAACCGTGCCGGCCAGTCCTCGCCCGGGAGGATCGGTCAGCACCGCTCGCGCCGGTTCCCCACCTGCGGCGTTGGTGCAGAGCGCTCACGAACCCGGTTCCGCCCTCGTACCGCTGCCATCCGTCCTCCTCGCCCGCATGCGGCGCCGCCCGCTGCACTGCCTCATCTGGGGTAGCGCCGCGACCGGCCGATTCGGCGCGGGCATGGCGGGGAGGAACAGCGAGCCGGAGCACGTCCGCGAGCGTGCCCGCGTACCGGTCGGCCACCGCCCGGGCGAGCCGAGCCACCTCGTCGGTCAGCACCGGTTCGGACGAGATCACCTTGTCCAGGTAGGCGAGCGTGCCGTCGTGGTCCGACGCCTCGACGCGGTCGAGCACGAACCCGTCCACCAGCCGCCCACCGAACCGGGCCCGAATCCGGCAGCCGACGACCACGGCAGCGTCCAGCTCCACCGACACCAGATAGTCGAACGGCCGGTCCAGGTGGGCCAGCGACACATCGAGCGCCACGCGGGCAACCGGCGGCGTGCTCGCCGGCGTACGGGTGCGGGCGGCGGCCGTACCAGTGCGTCGCCTGACCGCCGCCCCATCCCGGGCAGCTCCGCCTCGCGTCCCGTCGCGCCGCCACGCCGCTCGTCATACCAGACCGGATCATCAGTGTCCGGTTAGGATGCCGCCGTGGCGCTGGCGATCTTCGACCTCGACAACACCCTGGATCGATCGAGAGGGACCGTTCCGGCGCTGGGCGGAGGCCTTCGCCGCCCACCACGGACTCGACCCGGCCGAGGTGGACTGGCTGGTCACGGCCGACGGCGACGGATTCACGTCGCGGGTGGAATTTCGTAACCGAGATGCCGCCAGCGGTACTGGCCTGAGCCGGCCGGTCGAGCGCCCTGCTCCGTGACTTCCCGCCAGGAGATCAGTTGCCCTGGTTGAACCGGATCCGTCGGTGGCCTCTGGCGCTCGACGAGCTGCGCGCCCGGGGATGGCGCGTCGCCATCGCCACCAACGGAGCCACCGACCAGCAGTGGGCGAAGATCCGCCGGACCGGGCTCGACGACCATGTCGACGCGGTCGCGGTGTCGGAGGAGGTCGGCGCGTCCAAACCTGACCGGCGCGTGTTCGAAGCGGCGCAGCGCTGCGGCCGAGCCTGTCCACAGTGGACTGATGGTCGGCGACTGCGCAACCCGAGATCATCGGCGGTGCCCAGGCGCTGGGACTGCGTACCGTGTGGATGCGCCGTGGCCGCACCTGGGACACCGCCGCGCCAACCCCGGACGCCATCGTCGATCTTGTGCCCGAGGCGGTCGCCATAGTCACCGCCTTCTAGCCCTTCATGATCACCGGGCGGCGCCGGCCTCGGCATGATCACTGGGCGCGCCGCGACGGCTTCGGGCATGATCACTGGGCGCGCTGAGACGGTGCCGCGAGCTGCGGCGCGTCCCTGGTGCGCCCAGTGGACCTTCCTCGTCGGGTCACCGGGGCGCCTTCGACGACCCGTGGTGATCACTTGGCACGCTCCGAAGGTGCGGTGAGCGTGCGGCGCAGCGCACATGTGCCCGGTGACCTTCCTCGTCGGGTCACCGGGGCCTTCGACGACCCCGTGGTGATCACCGGGGCACGCCCGATTGCAGCGTGCGGCGCAGCCACATGTGCCCAGTGACCTTCCTCGTCGGGTCACCGTGGGCCTTCGGGGACGACCCCGCGGTGATCACTGGGCACGCTGCGACGGTGCGGTGCGCGTCGTGCGCGGCGCCACGTGGCTGCCCAGTGACCTTCCGGGTTGGTCACCGGGAACACCACGGCCGCGAAACAAGCGCGAAGCGGGGTCGACATCGTGCCTCAGTGACCTTGCACACAGCGCCAGCGCTGTCGGCGGCCGCGCTGCCGCCTCGGGCGCTGGGGCATGGGCCCAGGGCATGGGCCGCAGGGCATGGGCGCTGGGGAACGAGCACTCAGGCCGGGACAGACGACCGCACACCTCACCGGTGAGAACGCCAGAAGACCGCACCTTCTACCGGTGAGAACAGCCAGAGACCGCACGCCCTCGCGGGCGGGCACAGCCAGAAAGACGCACACCCTCACCGGTGGGACGGTTAGAGAAAGATCGGGCTCCGGCGGCGGACTTGAGGTCCGCGACCCGGTCGCGTGCGCTCCCAGGTGAAGGTCTGGCAGCTCGCGTCCGAAGTGGCCGTACGCCGCGGTCGGCTGGTAGATCGGGCCGCAGCAGGTCGAGGTCGCGGATGATCGCGGCCGGGCGGAGGTCGAAGACCTCGCCGATCGCCTTCTCGATCCGGTCGACCGGCACCGTCTCGGTGCCGAACGTCTCCACGAACAGGCTCACCGGGTGGGCCTTGCCGATCGCGTAGGCGACCTGAGCCTCGCACCGCTCGGCCAGGCCGGCGGCGACGACGTTCTTGGCGACCCAGCGCATCGCGTACGCCGCGGAACGGTCCACCTTGGACGGGTCCTTGCCGGAGAAGGCGCCGCCGCCGTGGCGGGCGTAGCCGCCGTACGTGTCGACGATGATCTTGCGGCCGGTCAGTCCGGCGTCGCCCATCGGGCCGCCGATCTCGAACCGGCCGGTCGGGTTGACCAGCAGCCGGTAGCCCTCGGTGTCGAGGCCCAGGCCATCCAGCTCGGGCGCGATGACGTGCTCCCGGACGTCGGGCGTGAGCAGCGACTCGAGCGAGATGTCCGGGGCGTGCTGGCTGGACACGACGACCGTGTTCAGCCGTACCGGGCGCAGACCCGTCGTACTCGATGGTGACCTGGGTCTTGCCGTCGGGCCGCAGGTACGGGATCGTGCCGTCCTTGCGCACCGCGGAGAGCCGCCGGGCCAGCCGGTGCGCCAGCGCGATCGGCAGCGGCATCAGCTCGGGCGTCTCGGTGCAGGCGAAGCCGAACATCATGCCCTGGTCGCCGGCGCCCTGCGCGTCGAGCGCGCTCTCCGACGTACGCCGGAGCGCAGCTCGATCGCGCTGTCCACGCCCTGCGCGATGTCGGGCGACTGGGAACCGATGGCGATATTGACGCCGCACGACGCGCCGTCGAAGCCCTTCTTCGACGAGTCGTAGCCGATGCCGAGGATCGTCTCGCGGACGATGGTGTTGATGTCGGCGTACGCCTTGGTCGTGACCTCGCCGGCGACGTGCACCTGGCCGGTGGTGATCAGCGTCTCGACGGCGACCCGGCTGCGCGGGTCCTGCGGCGAGCAGCGCGTCCAGGACGCCGTCGCTGATCTGGTCGGCGATCTTGTCCGGGTGGCCCTCGGTAACCGACTCGGAGGTGAAAAGGCGGCGTGCCACGTTGCTCCTCGGGTGTGTTGTCTCGACGGGATTGCTCACGACGCACGCTGACCGGCTCCGCGGCGCTGCGGTCTGCGCGCAGAGTCTAGCGGCAGGCCAACCGGTGGGACACGCGGCCGAGGCACCGGGTCGCATCCGAACTATCAAAGCAGGTCTGATCCTGAATCGCCCGGTTCGGTCCGAATGGTCACGCAGCGCCAGCGGGCGGCGCACGAGTCCGATGATCAGATCCCAGACCTCGTCGGCCACGTCCTCCTTGGGCTGCCTCGGCCAGCTCGACCGCGGACCCGTCGGCGCCGAGCACGGTGACCGCGTTGGCCTCGTGCCCGAAGACCTTGTCCACCCCGACCTCGTTGACCACGATCAGGTCGGCTCGCTTGCTGACGAGCTTCGCGCGGGCGTTCGAGCGATCGCGTTCGTCGGTCTCGGCGGCGAACGCGACCAGCACCTGACCGGTGCGCTTGCGCTCGCCGAGCTCGGCGGCGATGTCCGGATTGGTGACCAGCGCGAGCGTCGGCGCCTCGCCGAGCGCGTCGACTTCTTTGATCTTCGTCGGCGGCGTACTCGGCCGGGCGGAAGTCGGCCGGCGCCGCGGCCATCACCACCACATCGGCCGCGGCGGCCGCCTCCACGGTGGCCTTGCGCAGCTCCTCGGTGGTGCCGACCCGGACCACGGTCGCGCCGGCCGGATCCGGCAGCGCTCACATTCGCCGCGATCAGCGTCACCTGGCGCCCCGCGCGACCGCGGTGCGGGCGAAGGCGTACCCCTGCTTGCCCGAGGACCGGTTGCCGAGGAAGCGCACCGGGTCGAGCGGCTCGCGGTGCCGCCGGCGGTGACCACGACGTGCCGCCCGACCAGCAGACCGGTGGTGACGCCGACGGCCGCCGCCGCGGCGCAGCACCCGGCTGCGCGACGGCGAAGATCTCCGCCGGGTCGGGCAGCCGGCCCTTGCCGGTGTCGGCGCCGGTCAGCCGGCCGAGCGCCGGCTCGATCACGATCACGCCACGGCGACCGCAGCGTGGCGACGTTGTCCACGGTGGCCGGATGCTCCCACATCTCGGTGTGCATCGCCGGCGCGAACACGACCGGACAGCGGGCGGTGAGCAGGGTGGTGGTGAGCAGGTCGTCGGCGAGGCCGTGGGCGGCCTTGGCCAGCAGGTCGGCGGTGGCCGGAGCGACCACGACCAGGTCGGCCGATTTGCCGATCGCGACGTGCGGCACGTCGTGGACGTCGGTGCCAGACGTCGGTTGCGACCGGCTGGCCCGACAGCGCGGCCCAGGTCGGCTCGCCGACGAAACGCAGCGCGGCCGCGGTGGGCACGACCCGGACCGGATGGCCCGACTCGGTGAAGCAGGCGGAGCAGCTCGCAGGCCTTGTAGGCGGCGATGCCGCCGGCGACGCCCAGGACCACCGCGCGCGTGCTGGTCACGAGCGTGGCCGTGGTCGCGGGTCCGGGGCGCGACACCTGCTCTGGTAACGGCTCGTCGCCGGGCGGGCGGCCGCCATCGGGCATCGCTGCCCGCATGGCGGACTCCTCGACCGGCTCCGCGGTCAGCGAGGCTGCCGTTGATCTCGCGCAGCGCGATCGACAGCGGCTTCTCCTGCGGTGTCGTCTCCACCAGCGGGCCCGACGTACTCCAGCAGGCCCTCGCCGAGCTGGCTGTAGTAGGCGTTGATCTGGCGGGCGCGCTTCGCCGCGAAGATCACCAGGGCGTACTTCGACTGGGTCTTGTCGAGCAGCTCGTCGATCGGCGGGTTGGTGATGCCCTCAGGGTTCGGCAACGGTTGCGGACACAGCACGATCCTCGGCGTCTCGTGCGGGAACGGTTGACGCAAACGTACATCGCGCGTTGCGGCATCAATGCGTAGCTTGCAGGCCGAGCAATCCTAGCAAGTCGTCCGCGGCCTGCTCGACGAAGTGGTTGACGATGGTCACGTCGAACTCGGCTCGGCCGCCAGCTCCTCCTGCGCGTGCTCCAGCCGGTGCCGGATCGTCTCCGCGTCGTCGGTGCCGCGCCCGACCAGGCGCCGTTTCAGCTCCTGCCCAGGTCGGCGGGGCGAGGAAGACCAGCGTGCGCTCGGGCATCGCCTGCCGGACCTGGCGGGCGCCCTGCAGGTCGATCTTCAGCAGACATGGCTTGCCGGCGGTCATGCGCTCCTCGACCGGCCGACGCGGCGTGCCGTAGAGGTTGCCAGCGAACTCCGCCCACTCCAGCAGCTCGCCGGCCTGCGACCATGCGCAGGAACTCGGCGCGGTCGACGAAGTGGTAGTGCACCCCGTCGATCTCGTTGTCGCGGATTCGTCGGGTCGTCACCGACACCGACAACCACACCCACGGCGCGCGCGCCCGGATCAGCTCGATCACGCTGTCCCTTGCCAACCCCGAGGGGCCGGACAGGACGGTGAGCCGAGTCTCACCGGCGGCGATCTGCGACCGGTCGTCCGGACGCGACGCGTCGTCGGGGGTCATAGCTGCCTTTCTACAGGATCGAACGCGGCTGATCTTCGCCGCGGCTCACCTGCCGCCGGCGGCGAACTCCGCCAGCAGTGCCTTGCGTTGCTGCTCGCCGAGGCCGCGCAGGCGCCGGCTTTCAGCGATCTTGAGCTTTTCCATGATCTGCGTCGCCCGTACCTTGCCGATGCCGGGCATCGACTGCAGCACGGCCGACACCTTGAGCTTGCCGACCACTTCGTCGGTCTCGGCCCGGTCAAGCACCTTCGTCAGCGTCGTCTTGCCCGCCTTGAGCTGCTCCTTGAGCTCGGCGCGGGCCTTGCGAATCTCCGCAGCCTTCTCCAGCGCGGCGGCGCGCTGTTCGGGGCTCGAGCGTAGGAAGCGGCACCAGATCTCCTCAGGTCCCTCGTGGTGGGCTGAGCTGGCTAACTGACCAGCGCGCGGGAAAACTAGTGGTCAGCGCGGCGTTTGGCAACGCAAGTGCATGCGAAACGCCCAGCGTGGCGGACGTTGCCGGATTTACAAATCGGCATAACTTCAGCACATTTCGGCAGGCATTCAACGGCCGTCGTGCGGAAGCCTCGCGCAGACCCGTCGACGCTCGGCCCGTGGGCCAGGATCTCGCGCGACGTACGACGGCAGGACCACGCCCTCGAGCGCCCGCGAACACGACCGCGAGATCCTGCCGGCAGACCGCCCTGGGCGCCCAATCCCGGCGCCAGCACGGGGCCGTCCCAGGCGGCTCAGGTCACGCCGGCCTCGCCCGCGCGTCACGCCCGATCAGACCACGCCGATCGATGCCGAGCGGCCGCCACGCCTCGTTACGTGCTGCCGACCTGGTCGATTACGCTCTGGGCGACCGTCGGCTGCCGTCGTCATGCCGCGCTCGCTGAACGCTGCGACCGTCCGCGTTGGAGGTCAGCGGCGAGGACGAACACGCCGCCGCCGTGTGCGAGCGCCAGATCCATGAACGGGTCGAGCGCGCCGACGCCCAGGTAAGGACTGACGGTGATCGCGTCGCCACGTAGAGGACTCGCCGGGTCAGAGGTACGCGCTGGGCGTACGCCTGGGCGGTCGAGCCGATGTCGCCGCGTTTCACGTCCAGCAGAACCAGCGCGCCCCGCCCCGGGACTGTCGGATTGTCGACTCCAGCACGGCGATTCCGGCAGAACCGAAACGCTCGAAAAATGCGGATTGCGGCTTTAGTACGGCGACCCGCTCCGCCAACGCCTCGACGACCGTGTCGCAGAACTTCGGCCAGTCCATCCGCCGTGACCGGCAGCCCCCATGCGGTCAGACAGCTCGGCGTGCGGGTCGATACCGACGCAGCAGCGGGCCTGCGCTGCGGCGCGCCCGCCGTACTAATCGGCTACGAAGTTCTCCATGTCGTCTCGCCTGATCCCACTCACCGGTCAGAGTCTACTGACGCTTTCTCGGCAAACCTGACCGGTCAGATTGAACCGGACGATGTCACGGATCAGGCGACGGGCCGCGGTAGATCAGCCCGGTGTAGAGCTGCACGAGGCTGGCGCCGGCGTCGAACAGCGCGGCGGCGTCGTCGGCGGTCGAGAATTCCGCCGACGCCGACGATCGGGAGCTGCCCCGATGTCTCGCGGTGCACGAACGCCACCACGTCCCGGGCCCGGACGGCCAGCGGGCGCGCCGCTCGAGTCCGCCGGCCTGCTCCCGCCGCACGACATCGTCGCGGCGCGAGCGCCGGCCCGGCCGAGCGTCGTGTTGGTGGCGATCACGCCGGCCACCCCGTGCTCCAGGCAGACCTGCGAGCAGATCCGCGATCGCCGGCTCGGTCAGGTCCGGTGCGATCTTCACCAGAATCGGCTTCGGGATCCGCCGGTACGGCTGCGCGCAAGCGCTGAGCAGCTCGGCTAGGTGGCCCCGGTCCTGCAGGGTGCGCAGCCCTGGCGTGTTCGGTGAGCTGACGTTGACCGCGAAGTAGTCGCCGTACGGATAGAGCACCCGCAGCGATGTCAGATAGTCGTCGATGGCCGCGCTCGAGCGGGGTCGACCTTCGACTTGCCGAGGCTGATCCCCAGCGGCACCCCGACCGCGGCAGAAGCGGCTAAGCGGTCGGCAAGCGCGGCGCGCCCGCGTTGTTGAAGCCCATCCGGTTGATCAGCGGCGGCCGAGGTCGCGCAGCCGGAACAGCCGCGGCCGGTCGTTGCCCGGCTGCGGCGTGCCAGGTGACCGTGCCGACCTCGACGAAGCCGAACCCGAGCGCGGGCCAGGCGGGCAGGGCGAGCGCCGTCCTTGTCCATGCCGGCGGCCAGCCCGACCGGGTTCGGGAAGCCGCAGCCCGAACACGTCCCGGGGCGCGACACGCCGACGCAAGCGCTGCAGCGCCGCCAGCACCGCCGGGCCTGCCGAGACAGGTCGCCGAGCCGGCGAAGGTCCACTCGTGAGCGGCCTCGGCGTCCCCGCCGCCCGAGCCGGAACAGCACCGGCCGCGCAACCGCGTTCGTAGATCACCGGCGCTCGGCGGAGCGCGAGGTCGGCGTGGCAGCTCCTGCAGCGGACGCACCGATCATCTCGCCGCGGATCAGCGCCTCGATCCCCATCACGGCGGCCGCGGCGCCGGGCACCGTGGTGATGCACGGGATGTCGGCGGCCGACGGCGGCGCTGCGGATCTCGTACCCGTCCTGCGCGTGCGCCGCTGCCCTGCGGCGTGTTGATGACCAGTGCGACCTCACCGGCAGCGATCAGCGACGACCGCGTTCGGGCCGCGCCCGCCTCGAAGTGCTTCGGCACGATCTCGCACGGCACGCCGTGCCGGCGCAGCACCTCGCCGGTGCCGGCGGTGGCCACGATCTCGAAGCCCGAGGTCGGCCAGGCGCTTCACCGGGAAGATCATCGCCGCGCTTGTCCCGGTTGGCCACCGTACACGAGGATCTCGCCCCGAGGTCGGCAGCGACCCGTACGCGGCCGCCTGGCGACTTGGCGAACGCCGTGCCCGAACGCGACGTCGATGCCCATCACCTCGCCGGTCGACTTCATCTCCGGCCCGAGCAGGCTGTCCACGCCCTTGCCCTCGGTCGTGCGGAACCGCTTGAACGGCAGCACCGCCTCCTTGACCGCGATCGGCGCGTTCAGCCGGCAGCGTCGCCGCCGTCGCCCGTCGGCCGGCAGCATGCCCCTCGGCCCGCAGCGTCGGCGATGGTCGCGCCGAGCATGATCCGGGCGGCCGCCTTCGGCCAGCGGCACCGCGGTCGCCTTGGAGACGAACGGCACGGTCCGCGCGAGGCCCGCGGGTTCGCCTCCGAGCACGTAGAGCGTCGTCGTCCTTGAGCGCGTACTGCACGTTGAGCAGCCCGCGTACGCCGATCGCCGCGCGCGATCGCCTCGGTGTAGCGCCCGCACCTTCGGCCACGTCGGACGAGGCCGAGCGTGATCGGCGGCAGCGCGCAGGCGCGAGTCGCCGGAGTGGATGCCGGCCTCCTCGATGTGCTCCATGATCCCGCCGAGGTACACGTCGCCGGTCGCGTCGCACGAGCGCGTCGACGTCGATCTCGATCGCGTCGTCGAGGAACCGGTCGACCAGCACCGGGTGCTCCGGGCGAGATCTCGGTGGCCCGGTCGATGTACGCGCGCAGCGTCGGCGTCGTCGTACACGATCTCCATGCCCCGGCCGCCGAGCACGATAGGACGGTCGCACCAGCACCGGGTAGCCGATCTCGTCGGCGATCGCGCTTGGCCGCCTCGAACGAGGTCGCGGTGCCGTGGGCCGGCGCCAGCAGCCCGGCCTCGGCGCAGCAGCTCGCGCCGAACGCGCCGCGGTCCTCGGCCGAGGTGGATCGACTCCGGCGTGCGTGCCGACGATCGGCACCCCGGCCGCCTTCAGCCGCGCGCGGCCAGCCCGAGCGGCGTCTGCCCGCCGAGCTGCACGATGACGCCGACCACGCCGGGCCCGCCGGCCGCCTGCCCGGAGGTGTGCTCGGCGTGGCACGACCTCGAGCGACGTCCTCGAAGGTGAGCGGCTCGAAGTACAGCCGGTCGGCGGTGTCGTAGTCGGTGGAGACGGTCTCCGGGTTGCAGTTGACCATGACGGTCCCGGAAGCCGGCCGAGCAATACGTAACTGAACGAAGTACAT
>ERZ1370068.3219-contig-2336_pt1 | contig 31609 bp, 41 predicted proteins | sample MGYA00561227_ERZ1370068 | MGnify/ENA primary metagenome ERZ1370068 (study PRJEB38410, sample SAMEA6850437) | metagenome | study: Metagenomic assessment of the ecological functions of the soil: analysis of the soil microbiota associated with the...
GGTATGCTGGTTCAGTTACGTATTGCTAATATCGAGCGCGGTTGGTCCGAAACCTGCAATCGGCACACTGCGATCGCCCGTAGCCTGTGACTTCGCAATCATACAATTGCGGCTCTCGAACTGTCGGCGCTCTTTACCTTTTGAAAATCTCATTAGCCGCCGAAACCGAGTCGCCGGGCGTTGGCCGCCCGAGATGACGTAGATCCGTCCGCCACCGCCGCCGCGCCGAGGCCGTGTCGCGCCGTCGGCATGCGCGCATGCGCTGCTCCAGCCGTTGCTTTTGGCGTCATAGGCTTCCGCCTGGTTGAAGGTGCCAGATGGGTGCCTCGCCGCCGAACACGAACATCCGCCCCTCGAGCACCGCCGCCGCGATGCCGCTGCGCGCCGTCGGGCATCGGCGCGCGCTGCTCCCAGCGATCGGTTGCGGGTCGTACGCCTCGTTCGACGGTCAAATTGCGCGAGTAGTTGCCGTCGACGCGGCCGCCCACGGCGTATGAGGCGTCCGTCCATCGCGGCGGCCGCCAAGTGGTCGCGCGCCGTCGGGACATAGGCGAGCGCCGTCCATCGGTTGGCGGCAGGATCATAGGCCTCGTGCGCCGGCGTGTTGCGGCCGCGCCAGCCGACGCCGCCGACTGCGTGGATCTTTGCCAGTCCGAGCACGGCAGCCGCCAGCGCGCCGCGCGGTGTGGGCAGAGCCGGCGAGCCGCTGCCAGCGGTCGCTTGCCGGATCGTATTCGTGCACCTCGTCGGAGTCGGCGTCCAGCCCTCAACGAAACCGCCGACGACGTAAAGCTTGTCCTTCAAGCCCACCGCCGCCGCGTGATGCAACGCGCGTGGGAATGGAGGACGCCGCGGCTCCAGCGGTCGGCGACCGGATCGTAGACTTCGAGTTCTCGCTCGCCGCGGAACCCGCCGACCACGTAGATTTTCCCGCCCACCTCGGCCACCGCCACCTCGGTCCGTGCCGAGGGCATCGGGAGCGCCGGTGGTCAACGGCCGATACTTTGGGCAAAGGCCGCAGCAGCGAACAGGGTACCGCCGAGGAGCAGCGCTGCAGCGAAGGTTTTGAACCTGGGCTATCCGTTAGCTCCCGCCTTGGGGTGGGCGATCAACCCGTACCTGTACCTTCGAAACAGTCGACTGGGCGACCTGAAGCCCCGCATAAGCAGTTCGCCAAGGGTTTGCCCCGCTCATCCCGCAGATGAGATTTTGAGCGGCGTACGGAAGGATACAATTTACAACATATCACCATCCGACCCGCGGCGTCCGCTCACTCGCCCGAGCGGGCTACGGATCAGGTCAGAGGTTATGCCCGAGAGCGAGGACGCTCACAATTGCACGCTAAAACGCCGTGCCGCCCTGCATTACAACATCTAACGATCTGACCATATCATCATCCGATCGTTACGGTACGCCAGCCCACAGCGTATCCCGGCACCCTGCACTGCGGAAGCAACTTTTAATGGACCGATAGTCGGCTCCCTGTTTCCGCAGAAAGCATACGCGGGTCTGAAAGCCGCGATCGAACGTCAACAAGGAAGACCATGAGTGACTGGCTGCATGGTCTTCCAGTGCTCTGGATGGCGATCTTAGTTTTCGGCTTTACATATTTGGTCACGGCAGGAATTTATGCAGTGATAACGGTCTTTGCCGTCGGCGAGCGAGCGCGCTCATTTAAGGCCATCTCTCCTGGTTTGCTGTCGCCCTTGGGTGTGATCTTCGGTCTTTTCATGGTGTTCACCGCCGCCCAGGTCTGGACAGACAATGAAAAGGCTAGAGCGGAAATCGATCGCGAGGCTAGCGCGCTAAGAAGCGCCGCGATTCTCGCCACTAGCTTTCCGAGCGAGTTCCAAGTTCAACTTCGTGAGTTGATCCGCCGCTATATTGCAGACGTAGCAGCCCAGGAATGGCCCTTGATGGCTCAGGGTACAGCCAACCTCAGGGCCATTCCCGGCGTGCTTGCTGAAGCGCTGCAGGCGACCCTCGCACTAAACCCCAGCCACGAAGGTCAGAAGACCGCGCAACGTGACATCGCCACTGCGTTTGAAACTGCATTGGATGCGCGGCGGCAGCGCATCATCATAAGCGAATCGCAGGTCAATATGCTCAAATGGGCATGTCTGTTCATGCAGGCGTTCTGCGCGCTAGCTGCAATTGCCATGGTCCACAGCGACAACCGGCTTGCCTCTATTATGGCAATGGGAATCTTCGCGACTGGGGTAGCCGCATCAACTTTGCTAATACTCGCACATGATCGCCCCTTCACAGGAGAGATTTCAATCAAACCCGATCCGCTGCTGCAGGTGATGCCTGGGATCGCGGGCTCACGCTATCGTCATATTACCCTTATCGGGTACGCCACGTCGGTGGGACGGTGTGATGGTCTTATGGGCGCTCGAAAAATAGCCTCTCCGGACTGAGCTGTGCGAGTCTCATGCGCGATGGCATGATTCGGGAGGCGCGGATGGGTCAGCTCGGATTTTTCGATGCGGAGAAGCGGTTGGCGGCGCTGTCTGCGAAGGGCGATCCGCTCGAAGCCATCGATCGGCTGGTGCCGTGGGAGAGCTTTCGCGCCGACATCGAGGCGGTGGTGCTGACGCCGGACGAGATGAAGAAGAGCAGCGCCGGCCGGAAGCCTGCTGATGCGATCGTGATGTTCCGCATGCTGGTGTTGCAAGCGCTGCACAATCTATCGGACGAGCAAGCGGAATACCAGGTGCGCGACCGGTTGTCGTTCACGCGGTTTCTGCGGCTGGGCATCGAGGACGGCATTCCGGACGCGACGACGCTATGGCTGTTCCGCGAGAAGCTCGCCAAGGCTGGCGCTCATTGAGAAACTGTTCGAACGCTTCGACCAGCATCTTGCGGCGCGGGGCTACATGGCACGTGGCGGGCAGATGGTTGATGCCACGATCGTGCCGGTGCCGAAGCAACGCAACAGCCGTGACGAGAACGACGCCGTGAAGGCCGGGAGACGCCGACGGAGTGGGAGAAGAAGCCGACCAAACTGCGCCAGAAGGACCGCGACGCCCGCTGGACGAAGAAGCACGGCAAGAGCTTTTGGCTACAAGAACCACGTGAATGCGGACGCCAAGCACAAGCTGATCCGGCGCTACGAGGTGACCGACGCGGCGGTCCACGACAGCCAGCCGCTCGACGCGCTCTTGAGCAAGGGCAACACGTCGACAGATGTGTTCGCCGACAGCGCCTATCGCTCGGCCGAGACCGAGGCGAAGCTCAAGGCCAGGGGCTTTCACAGCCGTATCCATCGGCGCGCGCAGCCGCAACCATCCGCTGTCGGAGGCGCAGACGCGAGCGAACCGCGCCAAGAGCAGAATCCGCGCTCGCATCGAGCATGTGTTCGGAGCGCAGCAGAATTCCGTAGGCGGCCGGATCGTGCGCACGATCGGCATCGTGCGGGCGCGCGCCAAGATCGGCTTGCAGAACCTCGCCTACAACATTCGCCGCCTCGTGACGCTGGAACGGATGGCCGCGGCATGAGGGTGGAGTCCGTCTGAGGCGCCGCGGAGCGGAGCGCTGGGCGGACGCCGCAAGCTGTCGCCGTGTCAGATTACCTCTGCAAATAGCTGGCGATCCCGCCCGGGCTCACAACACGCGCAAAAACGTCATTGTTCCAGGGGCACGCCCTTATGGTGTAATGCGTGGCTGCGCGCCCGCACCACCGACACCAATTGCACCATCACCATTACGGGTCAGCGCACTCGCCCGGGTGGATTATAGCCACATCAGGTCAGAGGTTGCAATTTTAACTTCGAAATTCCGCCTCGCTACCTCAAAATATCGCCCGTCGAGCTGGCAAGGAAGCACATCACCATTGAGCCATCGGACCAGGGGCGCACTCTAGCCGAGCTGATCTCGCGCGCCGCGCGACCACTGCGGCCAGTAGCGGCCGCGCTCACAACCGACCAGGAAGTCGGCGACGGTGCCGTGCATCGCGCCCACCCTCGCGGCTTGCGTTGGCCCGCATCACCAGAGTCACGCCGCACATTCGTACGCCTGGTCGATCAATTGCACGGCCCGCGCGCAGTCGTGCACGCTAATCGGTGGCGCCGCGCCTCGTCCCCAGTGGTCGAGCGCATCGCGCAGCGCGGTGAAATAGGGCGAGGTGACGGTGGCGCCTGGGAACGTCTCGTCGCCCTCGGCGGTGGCGAGCTTTGTGATCCCGTCTTTCATGGTGAGAATGGCGTCCCGGCCGGCGATCTTCCACTCACCGTCAGTGCCATCACGGGGAAGCCATTGCCGACGTCGACGGTGCCGAGAATGCCACTCTCCGAGCGCAGCATTACTGAAGCGTAGTCCTCGACCGGGCGCTCATGCGCGCGCCGGCTTAGTTGCGCGCCAGTTACCTCAGCCTCCTCCCCGGTCAGGTAAAGGAACATGTCCAGCCCGTGCGGGCCCAGGTTCCGGAGACAGCCACCGCCCGCCTCGGCAGGATCGAGCATCCACGCGCAATCCCACGCTGGGTAGCGTGCCGGTCCCGGCCGGTTGATCCGGACGTAGATGTGCGACAGTGGGCCGAAGCGTCCCGCGGCGAGCAGCTCGCGGGCGCGCATGGCGAACGGTGCGTAGCGCTGGGCCAGCGGAACCGCGACGAACGCATTAAGGCGCGCCGCCTTGGCAGCTACCCCCGCCACCTCGGGCGCGTTGATCCCCATCGGCTTCTCCATCAGGAACGGATAGCCCTGATCGAGCAGGTCGTGCGCGATCGCGGCCATCTGCCGGTGCCGCCCGAGTGCCAGGACGAAGTCAGGGCCGGTGGTGGCCAGCATCTTTCGGTAATTCGTGAACGTTGGGGGTTCCCTACCTCAGCTGCTCGTCTCGCGACGAGACCGGGTCGGAGTCTTGGATGGCGACCAGCTCCACGTCCGGCATGGCGACGAGGTGGCGGAGGTAGGCAGCGTCATTGAGCGCGTGCCAGTGACTTACCTCGATCGCGGCGATGCGAATGGTCATGGCGTCCTCGTCGTGGATGCGCGTTCTCTCCGGCACCAGTGGCGTTCATGCGAAATGACAATTGGGACCGCCAAAGAGAGCGGCCTGTATCTCCCTGGCACGTCTACGTGCTAGGACTCCGCCTCGGCCCTCCGCGAATATCGGGCGGGCTCCTGCCTGGTGCCGTACCGGTGTCGAACGCCTGCACCGGCAGTGCCGCGCCGTAACAACAATCCGGCCATCCAGCATCAACAGGACGCGGGGCCACACGCGGTATCCGCACCTGTCCAGATTTCCCGGTGAGCTCCAAGAGCCCCACAGTCCAGGGTAGCCAAATTCCGCGCTCCCCTTCAGACAACCCGGCACCTTGCAGCCCCTAGGCAGGCGCGCGGCTCGAGCTTCACCTGCCTCATCCGCACCCGCGCCAGGGGACGCTTCTTCAACCTGGTCGATCTGGTCAATCAGCTGGAACAAAGGAAAAGGCTGCCGGTCGCAGTGGCCGCCTGTCAGAGCTGCTGCGCTACGATCTCATCGTCATCGACGAACTCGGCTACCTGCCGTTCAGCCAATCCGGCGGCCAGTTGCTGTTCCACCTGATCAGCAAGCTCTACGAGAACACGTCGCTGCTGATCACCACCAATCTGGCCTTCGCCGATTGGCCGCAGGTGTTCGGCGACGCCAAGATGACGACCGCCATGCTCGATCGCCTGACCCACCACTGCGACATCATCGAGACCGGCAACGACAGCTGGCGCTTCAGAACCGCGCATAACCTCCCGCTCACCACTCGCGGCCTGCCAAGACCGGCTCTGCTCCGCTATGTGGGCTCCGCGCGACGCCGGTCTCGGCTCCGCTCAGAGGGGTCGCTCTTGGACGCGCGAGAGGGGGTCGGAGTTCGGATGCGATTTGAGCGCGCGCGGCGATTGTCAGCACGGTCTCGGATGATGCCTTGAGCAACAGGTCGTAGAGCACCGCCTTGTTCTGATAGGCGATGTCGGCGATCCGGGCCGGCAGAGTGAAACGCGACACCCTTGAGGTCGATCACATCCTGCCGCGACCACATGGGGGCACCGACGACCTCTCGAACCTTCAGGCGCTTTGCTATGTGACCCTGAATCACAGGCAGCAGCCAATCCGACATTTTGTGATGGCGATCACACGGCGCGTTTCCTCTACCTGGCCGTGATGCAGGAGGCGTCCAAACGCCGCGATGCTTAGCCTCAGCCCGGAAGTAAACCCCTTCGCCGGGGTTTGAGCCGTGCCACACGCCCGGTAAGTCGCTTATGCCATCGCGACCAACTCTGCCAGCACCTTTGCGCGCGTAGAACATGCGCGTCTTCACGGTGATGCCTCCTGTTGATCCCGATAATCTCGGCGACCTCTTTGACCGATTTGCCGTGATAGTACACGAGGTCAATGACCTCGCCGTGCTCCGGCGACAGCTTGGCCAAGGACTGGCGTCAGCAGTTCTGCCCGGTTCTTCTTCTGCAGGACAAGCTCCGGGTCGTCCGCTGGGTCCGCGACCGTGGACGCGAGTTCGTCGTTCAGTTCTGCATGCGGCTGCTGCCGCCGTGCGGAGAGTGCCTTGTAGCGCGCAATCGCCAGCAGCCAAGTCGAAACCGAGGACCGCGCCTCGAACGAGGCGGCCTTGCGCCAGACGTCGAGGAAGACATCGCTCAAAGGTCTTCGGCCAGAGCTTCGTCGCCCACCAGACGCAGCAGCCAGCGGTAGATCGCCACGCGATGCCGCGCAAATAGCGTTCGCATGGCAAGCTGATCGCCATCTGCGATCCGCCTGATTAGCACTTCATCTGAGGAAGTTTCGGTCGCCGCTGGCCCGTGCAGGCGATGCGGCGGCCCATCCCCATACGGGTGCGGACTATACTCATTGGGGTAATCCCCTTTTGATCACGTCCCACCCAAGCAAAGTGGGTTCGAACGGGAAAGGTTCCAACCCCTGTCTGCAATCAACTCGACCGTGAAAGCCGCCGCCTTCCTGCCGCAACGGATTAGTTCGGCTGATAACCGGCGCGCCCACGAACCATCGAATGTCAGGCTTGCGAAGCGCAGCGGGCTGCACAAAGCCAAAGTTGCGGTCGCTCGAAAGCTTCCGTCATTCTGCATCCCCACAGCCGGAATTAGAGAACGACCAAGCCCAAAGCGATCATCGACCACAACGGCACAGGGATAGCCATTTCAGAAAATGTACAGATCGTGCGCTGACACGACCTCGCCTTCGTATGCCTGTCGGATCTCTTCGATCAGCGCGTCCTCGATGTCCGTGCTTCCTGGCGCTCCGCCGGGATTGGATCAGCCGCACAATCGGACCGTGGCATGCGTGACCGCTTTGGCGGCCGTGACGAGGTCGGTGAGACGTACCCGCTCGTCGGGTGTTGGCCATTCCTTGTAGACGCGGATGTCGCCCGGACCGTATTGCACGGTCGGGATACCGAGCACTTCCTGGATGATGTTGCCGTCACCGACGTTGCCGAGGCGCCCATTGGCTCCGACGACAGCCGGCCGCCCCGAGGCCAAAGCCTGGCCGTCGGCCAGCGCGCCGACGAGAGGGTGATCCGAAGGGCAGACCATCGCGAGCTGGTTCCAGGTTTGCTCGGTGCCGCGTGCGGGGACCTCGAGCACGCAATTCAACGCCGGATGATCCTGCTTGATGTGCGCCAGCAGCCGCTTGAGGTCGCTCTCGACGGTGGCAACCGTCTGCCCGGGAACGGTACGGAACTGCAGGGTCAGCTCGCATTCGCGAGTCGAGCGCCCGGTCGCGCTTTTGAAATAGTAATGCTCCTTGTGGATAATGTCGAAGGTGTGGGTCGGAAAACCGGGGAGCTCGGGATGCGGCGTGAACGTCATCCAGCCGGAGGGGGCGATCGGCGTCAGGCTCGGACCGATCCGCCGCACGATTTCCATCTGTTGCTCAATCGGATTGATATAGGCGGCGCGCGCTTCCGGGCTGTAGCGGAAAAATAGCTCGGGGGCGGAGCAAACGAGCCGCACCATGACGACACCAACGCAAACATTGGCAATCGTGTTGTTGGAGTGCTCCATGTTGATGCACAGGTCCGCCTTGACGCCGTGCCGCAGGAGCGCCCGAGTACCCGCACCGCCAAGCTTGTGAGCAATGACGGGTGTCATCAAAACGTCACCCTTGAGCTGAGTGCCTGAGCGCACGATGGCCTCCAGCGCACAAACCGCGGCGACGCAGCCGCCCTTATCGTCGTGCGCGCCCATTCCCCAGATCCAACCGTCCTCGAACTTGGCGCTGTAGGGGTCGACGGTCCACCCGCTCATCTCGACGCCAGGATCCATATGACCGTTGATGAGAAGCGTTGGGCCGCCGCCGGTGCCTTTAAGCCGGCCGATCGGCTGCCGGCTCTTCAGCTTCGGATCGAATGGATGGGTCACCTGCTGCATCTCGACCTCGAGGCCTATGTCGGACATGTAGTCGGCATAGAGGTCTGCGATGTTACCCTCCTCGAAGGTCGAGCTCGGGATACGGATCGACCTCTGCTCGAGATCGAGGACACGCTTCGCATCGATCGCGGCAAGGGCTGGCCCAGTGTCGATTGTCGACGGCATCGCTCCACTCCTTGCTAGCCTCGCGTCGTCATGCGCAGGCTTGCTCCGCGCATCCCGCTTGTGAACTCACTGTATCCTCTTAAGGAGATGGCCGGGACCAACCCGGCCATGACGAGTCCATTCTAAGCGGCCCTATTTGGGTCGTGTTTTCCGAGCAGCGTTCAGCGCCGCTTACATCTTCGCTTTTTCGGCCCAGGTCGGGTTTGGATAAAGCACCTGACAAGACGCCAGCTCGAAGGGATAAATCGTGCAGTACTTGCCCTTCTGCACCTGCATCAAGATCCCCGCACCAGCTCGTTCTGGCCTGTCGCATCAAACTTGACGCCGCGGTAAGGCACGATCAGTTGATCGGCCGGGATATTGGTCGCCGCAAGCGCGGCGCGGATCTTCTCGGGGTCCGTGGAACCTGCGCGGTTGATCGCATCGAGCAGCGTCATGAAGCCCGTGAAGACGCGAGCCGGAACGTCCGAAAGATCGCGCCCATTCGAATGCTTCTTGAAGATGGTATTGATCTTCGCAAGCAGCGGGATGCGGCCTTCGAGGTCGGCGTTGTAAGGAGACCGGGTGATCGCGCCCTCGGCGTCCCTGCCCATTGTGTTGATAAACGTTGGGTCGGTAAATCCGGCGTTCTGGGCAACGATGAGCTTCGGATTGTAGTCCAGATCCTTGGCGGTGCGGAGCAGGAGGAAGGTATCTGACGTATAGGACGAGGGCATCAGAACATCCGCGTTGGCGGCCTTCAGGCGCTGCACCTCCGCGGTCAACGACGTCGTCTGGGCCTTGTAGGCGATTTTCTCGAGGACACGAAAACCGCGCTCCTTGGCAAGCCGCTCCTGCACTTTGGCGCTGTCGGTGCCGTAGGCGGTATCCTCATGGAAGATAGACACGGACTGGAATTTCTGACTAGACTTGGCCCCAAAATCCTTCAAGAAGTCGAACATCAGCTCGCTGAAGGTCTCGTCCGTCGGTGTGGTGCGGAAGAAATACTTGAGCCCGCGCTGCGTCAGCGCCGGCTGCGTAGAATCCGCGTTGACGAAGGGAATGCCCGCGCGCTCGGCGGCTTGGCTCGATGCAGCGGTCACCGAAGAGAAGTAGGTGCCGAACACGGCATGGACCTTCTCCTGCGTAATGAGACGCTCGGCTTCGCTTTGCCCCACCTCCGGCTTGCCCTGATGGTCAACGACGACAATGGTGACCTTAGCTCCGCCGACACCCGGCAAGCCCTTGTTCTTGGCAAGAGTCAGCGGGAGATCAGCGCCCTCGTTGACGATCTCGACCGCGGTCCTGATCGCGGCTACGGCGTCGATGCCGATCTGCGCGGTCGGGCCCGATAACGGATAGAGCACGCCGATCTTGACCTCTTGCTGGGCTTTCGCTGATGCTGCGCCAGTTATCAGCGCGATGCACGCGAGAACAAAGATCCTGAGCTTCATGGCGGGGCTCCGTTCGAGCTCATACCGGTGCTGGATTGGAGCGTGTTTTGCATGTGTTCGTCAATCAATTTTGGTGCTTAGAGGTGCGCGCGCTGATGTCCGGAGAACTCATCATACAAGCCGTCATCAGTGGGCTCCTGATGGGATTGATCTATGCCCTTGTTGCAGTCGGTCTAAGCCTAATTTTTGGACTGATGGAGATTGTCAACTTCGCGCACGGCGAGTTTCTCATGCTCGCCATGTTCACGACTTTCTGGTTCTGGGCTCTTGCCAGCCTCGACCCGCTGCTGTCGCTGCCATTGGTGGCGATTATCCTCGCCCTTGCCGGCATATTGGTGCACTTCGGCATCATCCGGCGACTATTGAAGGCGCCCATGCTGGCGCAGGTCTGCGGCACGTTCGGCCTCGGTGTCGCGCTTCGCGCCGGCGCCCAATTCCTCTGGACGCCCGACTTTCGCACCATCACCAATCCGCTCATTGCTGGCCGCGTACAAATCGGCCCGATCTTCATCGGGCAACCGCAGTTGATCACTGGCGGCATCTGCCTGTTGTCTTTTGTCGCACTCTGGTGGTTCGTCACGCGCACCGAGACGGGCCTCGGCCTCCAGGCGACCGCGCAGGATCGTCAGGCGGCTGCGGTAATGGGCATTCCGACCGAGCGCATGTCCGCGCTGGGTTGGGCGATCGGGCTCGGCTGCGTCGGGATCGCCGGCAGCATGCTGTCGACGTTCTATTATATTTTTCCCGAGGTGGGCGTGAATTTTGCGCTGCTGGCATTCGTTGCTGTGGCGCTCGGCGGATTCGGCAGCATTCTCGGCAGCCTCGTCGCCGGAGTATTGATCGGGCTTGTCGAGTCGCTTGGTGGTCTCCTGCTTGACCCGTCCTACAAGACTCTGATCGTGTTCGGACTCTACCTTGCGGTCGTCATTGTCAGGCCACACGGCCTGTTCGGTCGGTTCTAGCAATGTCGAGCAATCAGACGGATATGCTGGAAGCCGCGCGGGCCGAGCGCCTTTGGCCACGGCCGCCCCTGTGGGTCGCGGCGCTCGGTGCGGCGGCAATCGCGTTGTTGCTCGCCTATCCATTTATCTTCAAGGCATCGTTTTCCCATCACCTGATGATTCTCATTTTGCTGTATGCGCTCATGGCCCAATCGTGGAACGTGGTAGCGGGACTGTCCGGCCAGATCAGCCTCGGCCAAGCAATTTTTTCGGTATCGGCGCCTATTCCTCGACCGTTCTCTTCACCAAGTACGCCATTACGCCCTGGGCGGGATTGCTTGTCGGCATGCTGCTGTCGGCGCTGGCCGCCGTTGCCATCGGGGTGCCGACGTTACGCCTGCGCGGGCACTATTTCGCAATCGCCACGCTGCTCATCGGCTCAAGCGTGCAGATCGTCTTCCAGCGATGGGACTGGGTGGGCGCAGCCTCCGGTCTTTACGTGCCGATCGATCGCACGTCGCCCTTGTTCTATCTGCAATTCCACACGAGCAAGGTGCCGTACTATTACCTCGCGCTGGGCGCGGCGGCGGCCGGCTATTTGGTGGTGTGGAAACTGCGTCGCAGCCGGTTCGGCTTCCGCCTGCAGGCACTGCGGGATGAACCGGATGCGGCCGCGAGCCTCGGCATCGCGATTGCACGCCACAAGGTGCTGGCATTCATGATCTCCGGCGCGATGATGTCGGTCGCGGGCACATTTTATGGGCAATATGTGCTGGTCCTGGACCCAGAAAGACTGTTCTCGATGGAGATTTCGATCATCGTCCTCCTCATGACTGTACTCGGTGGTAGCGGTACGTTGTGGGGGCCGGCGTTGGGAGCAGCGATCCTCGTGCCCTTGTCAGAATTCAGTCGGATCTGGTTCGGCGGCACCGGTCGGACAATCGATCTCATCCTCTACGGCATCTTGATCCTGCTTGTGTGCATGTGGCGCCCAAGCGGTATTCTCAGCCTATTGGAAGAGCGCATTCGTCGCCGCACGGGAACCCATGAGCCTGCTCCTTGACGTTAAGGGCCTGACGAAGCGCTACGGCGGGCTGACCGCCAACGCTGAAATGACCTTCGATGTGAACGAGGGCGAGATCGTCGGCATCATTGGTCCGAACGGCGCCGGCAAATCGACGCTGTTCGATCTGATCACCGGCTTCCAGCCGCCCGACGCCGGTCGCGTCCTCCTGGACGGCCGCGACATCACCGGCCTGCGGCCCGATCGCATCAGCCGCCTCGGTGTCGCCCGCACCTTCCAAAAGCTGAAACCCTTCCCCGACCTGACGGTCACGGAAAACGTCATCGTCGGGGCGCTCGCCCGCACGTCGGATATGAAAACGGCGCGCGACCAGGCGCTGGAGTCGCTCGCCTTCGTGGACCTCCTAGAGAAGCGCAATCACTTCGCCCGCGAACTCTCCACCGGCCAACGCAAGCGGCTCGAGCTCGCGCGCGGGCTCGCCATGAGCCCGCGGCTTATCCTCATGGACGAAGTGACCGGCGGCGTCGACCAGCGCACCATCGCGGGGCTGATTGAGCTCGTGCTCGAGCTCAAGCATCGAGGGCTCACTATCGTGACGATCGAGCACAACATGCAGGTGATCATGCGCCTGGCCGATCGCATCCTAGCGCTGCACGCGGGGCGGCGCATCGCCTTCGGCGCGCCGGAGCAAGTGCGCAGCGAGCCGGCTGTCGTGGACGCCTATCTCGGGACCATCGACGATGCTGCTTGAGGTTCGCGATCTCGAAGTCGCCTACGGCGACTGTCAAGTGGTCTGGGGCGTGTCGCTCTCGGTCGCGGCTGGGGAGAGCGTGGCGTTGCTCGGTCCCAACGGCTCCGGCAAGAGCACCGTCGTCAATACCATCAGCGGCCTGCTCGCGGCCAAGGCGGGCGACATTCGCTTCGAGGGAGCGAGTCTAAAGGGCCGGCCGACGCATGTGCGGGCAAGTCTCGGCATCGCCCACGTCCTTGAACGCCGGCGTGTCTTCCCGCACCTCACGGTGTTGCAGAATTTGACGCTGGGAGCATGGCATTCGGCAGCGAAGGCAGCGCGAGCGACAACCTTGGAACGGGTATTCACGCTGTTTCCGCGTCTGTCGGAGCGCAAGAGCCAGCTCGCACGTACGCTTTCAGGCGGCGAGCAGCAGATGCTTGCCCTCGGCCGTGGCCTCATGGCGCTTCCGCGACTGCTCATGGTCGATGAGCCGTTCCTCGGGCTCGCGCCGCAAGTCATGGAGCAGATGAAATCGGTGTTCGAGGCGCTTAAGGCAGAAGGCATAGCGATCTTGTTCATCGAACAAAACGTCCGGCTCGCGCTTTCCATCGCCGGCCGCGGCTATATCCTAGAAAGCGGGCGCCTCGCGATCGAGGGGCATGCAGCCACCCTAATCAACAGCCCGGAGGTACGGCGGATTTTTCTCGGTGGATAGATGAACTCAGCGCACATACGCAGGGTGATCGCGGCCGGAATGATCGGCAACGCGCTCGAATGGTACGATTTTGCGATCTACGGTTATTTCGCAGCCCAGATTGGTCGCCACTTCTTCCCGCATCACGATCCGGTCGCCCAGCTGCTTTCGGTATTCGGCGTATTTGCGATCGGCTATCTGATGCGGCCTATCGGCGGCGTGTTGGTCGGCCATATCGGCGACAGGTTCGGTCGCCGCACAGCACTCATCTTCTCGGTAATCGCCATGGCAATCCCGACCTTTCTGATGGGCTTGTTGCCGGGCTATCAGACCATCGGAGTGCTCGCGCCTATCGGGCTCACTTTGCTGCGGGTTGTGCAGGGACTTTCAGTGGGCGGCGAATATCCAAGCTCGATGGTGTTCCTGGTCGAGCATGCACCTGAGGGACGCCGCGGCTTGATGGGTGCATTGGTAGCAGCCAGCTGCGCGATCGGCACTCTGCTGGGCTCGGCAGTCGGCGCAGCCTTTGCCGCCAGCATGTCAACCGCAGCGCTCGACGCCTGGGGCTGGCGCATTCCGTTCTTGCTGGGGCTTGTGGTTGGAATTGCAGGTTACATCCTTCGCCGTCACGTACTCGAAACAGGAGTGGCGGAAAAACGCATGCGCGCTCCCATAGTCGAGACACTTCACGATCATGGGCGTGTGGTTGCGGCCTTCGCCGGTTTGTCGGTCTTCAGCTCGGTGACCTTCTACATTGGCTTTGTCTATATGGTGAGCTGGCTGCAGATCGCCGATGGCATTCCGCCGTCACGCGCGCTCGAGATCAACACGTTCAGCATGGCGGTGTCGCTGCCAGTGCTGATCGCTGCCGGATGGTTAAGTGACCGGGTTGGACGCAAGCCTCTTATGCTCCTCGCAAGCATGGGCGGGGTCATCGGTGCCTTGCCCCTGTTCTGGTTGTTGAACCATCCCTCGGAGCTGCTTGCCCAGCTTGGGCAGCTCGGCCTTGTAGTGCTGATGGGTCTCTATTACGGGGCTTTGCCGGCCACTCTGGTGGAGGCTGCGCCTCCGACTGTCCGCTGCACCACGGTGGCGCTCGGCTATAACCTCTGTTTAGGCCTGTTCGGCGGCTTGTCGCCGCTCGTGGCGACTTGGCTGGTGGAACGTACAGGCGACGAAATAGCGCCCGCATTCCTCATTATGGCGGCAGCCGCCGTGACATTCGTGACGCTCTTCACCTTGCGAGAAACTTACCGTGCCCCATTCGGTGCTGATCCGCGTACCACTGCCGCGAAGTAGCTGGTCGGGGTGACACCGCATTGCGCCTCTGGTCAGCGCTCTGCTTGCCGGCAGTGCAATCGACCAAGATCGAGCTGATTATCAACGCTGAGACCGCGCGAATGCTCGGTCTGGCTGTACCTCCTTCGAGCATTTGGAGGCAATTTCCTCAGTTGTTGTGCGTGTGCCACGAGCGGCCAGGCCGCCGACGTCGATGAGCAGCGATATGCAGACTCGCGCCGCCTCATGTTGGACCTCCGCCTCCAGAGTCGGTCTACCGCACGCTCAGCCTGCCACAGGACGGCCGGCGAGTCTTATGGACCGATTTGAATGCTCATCGCCCAATGGTTAGCGGCTCTTCGATAGCGAATTAATCGCATCAATGGCGCGAAGCAAACCAACGTCGTCTTTGTTCGTATCGATGACGATGAGTCTATCGAGCAGGTCGCGGCTCCTCAGCGCGTCGATCTCAAACCCAAGCGGCGCATCGTCGATCCAGACGAAGTCAGACGAGAGGTCAATTCCGAATGTCTTGTTACCGCTCCACGTGGTCGGCTCCACCGACCTGACCAGAGCGTCGATCTCAGTGGGCAGCATCGCACAGCCCATCGCGAGCTTGAACGCCCGCAAGATTCCATCGTGCTGTCCGTGAGCATCTCTCGTCGTCAGCCAGTGAGGTCGATGAGATTCCACAGCCCATTGGAGGAACGCGAAGCAATGCGGCGCTGGCTCGATCCCGGTAAGCGGCGAGGAGGCGCTGCGGAGACAAACTCCGTCAACATCGATGTAAATGTTGCGTCGTTCACCAGGGTTCATGGCTGGTCCTACTGGGGATCGGCGCCAAAGCGGCGGACACGGCGGTAGAAGTTAGAAGAGTGACCCATCGATCCAGGACGTCTTGCAAGTGCTTGCTCTAGATGGAGCGAGGCTCCGCAGGTCCCTGGCAATGACAAAGCAGGATTGCTCCGATCGATACCAGTTGCCGCCGCCGTCCTCGCGCAGCCAGTCCAACTGTACCCATGGCCAGGAAATGGCCTGGCGGAGAAAGTGAGCTTAGATCCGCTGGCAGCGTTCGGAACTATCGGCCACGACCCGGTCGATCATCCTATCTGTGCTCGCGAACGAACGGTTCCCGCGGCAGCCCGTCATTCGGATCGTCGAAGACCCACACGCCGTTGTCCTTGTCAGGGAAAATTACATTTGAGGCGTTGGTCACGCCTCGTAATCATCCGTTCGCCGCAGTCCGGCAATCCTGGCGAACTCGTCTGCCGCCATCTTTCTGTTGCCCAAGGTTAGTGTGACGTCACCTGGAAAATATGCGCACGGAAGGCATTCGACGGGATTGCCCTCAAGGTCGAAACGCACCGCCCGGTCTGGCGTGTAGTTGATGACGAGATCCTGTTGTCGGACCGAAGAACGGAACGACCGGCGTTTGACGGACGAAGCCAAGCGCCTGTGTAGCGAATGTTACGGGAGGTTGTTCAAGATCGAGCGGGATGTTTAGCCATCGTTTAGCACCGCCGGATATTCCAAAAATGGTGATGGAGGATGGTCGGGTATGTGTCCCGAGCAAATAAGCATGCGGCTTGAATGCTGCCCGCCACGCAGCGTCTCGCCGGTCCGCGGTCAATTCGGATTGAGTTGCAGAAATTGATTTTTTATTCATAAAGCCGTGCGTCAAAGCATGAGGTTTAAGATCGAGCTACCGGTCATTTTTCTTCAACGGTGGGTGTTGCAGAGCACGTCACGATTCCAATGTTTGAGCAACCCCATCCCGTTTGTAATTACGACAACCATCAGTCCATACCATACTTATACTCACCGTAAATGTGGAGATGAATCTCAGCGGGATGGGCTGCAGCCGGATTGTCTTGGGTCGCCCCGAAGCCGTCCTGTGCAGGTGCGGACGAAAAACTGGCTCTCTCGCCCTCGCCTCGCATTCTGCTCTACCCACCGGCATTGGACGCCAGCACCTTGCGCACGTCTGATTGGGATATGCCGAACTGCCGCGCAATGAGCCTCGGTTTGATACCCGCCTTGAATGCTGCCCGAACGGCATTGATCTGCCCGCGCGTTAACGAGACTGGCGCCGCTTCAACCTGCCGCCCGGAGGAAGATTTGTCCGTTCGCGACGACGGCTTCGTGGTCTGATCGGTCGGTCCGCAATCTGCCTCGCCGCCCCATTTCCTCGAGGGTTGCCGCGTGGAGCAAGTCCAATTCGGCGTCGCTCAAGTGCTTGACAGCTGTACGCAGGTTCTTCGGCAGCACATGTCGCTGCGAGGACGCATCGGCTGTTGGCTGTGTGGCAGGTATCGGCTTTATTGGCGATGGAGAACCGTCTCGGGCCGTCTCGGTCGAGAAGAGGTCGGGCGTCGCTTGCTCACCACGATCGCGTCCCATGAGGGGATCATGCCTCCACCGACTGTCGGCAAGCAACTTCGGGCGGAAATGCTCCCGCCGGCGGGCACGCGCCGTCGGCGGTTGTGGGCGTGGCTGGCCAAGCGGGCAGGGTGCCGGTGCCGACTTGGACGCCGTGGCAAATGCCTTCAGGCGCGGCAACGCCGACTGGGCTTATTGCGTTGTCCCCATGTCCCGCCCTCATAGGCTTTGGGACGACGGGACGTACCGCCGCCCTGGCGCCCGGTGAGGTTCAATGATGCACCTGGGGCAAGGCGACACGCACCGACGCCTTCTCGCCATGCCTGGGTTGAACGCTGGTGGCGTGGCGCGAGATCAGGTCAACGCGAAACCACGCCATTTTGGTTTCCTTCGTCGATGTAAATCATTGGACCGTGATTTGGTGGTTGTTTGGTTCCGGACCTTCGTCAGCGCATAAAGCAGCCCACTCGTCCATAAGCCTTGATCCGAAGGCGCCCAGCCTCACTCTTGCTGACGCGAAGGATCGCCGCCACTTCTCGAACCGTAAGTCCATCGGCAAACAGGGCTGCCGCCCTCTTGAGGATGGGAGCGACAAGATCACGCGAACACCAGCGGATGCCATCGCGTCCATCAGCCGGTGAATGACTCCAAGCTCGCCTCGAACGGGACGGCTCCAGCACCATCCACTCGATTGCGCAATTTCTCGAAATGGATTTCGAACCGCGCGCCCTGTTCGGGCGAATAATCTTCAGGGCGACGTAGGGCAATCACAGTATCCAAGGCATCCTCGCGGCGGGACGTGCCGCGTTGCCGACCATTGGTGCCGGCATGGTGAATGAATAAAACCGCGATTCCTCGTCGCCGAAGCATCAGCAGCCAATTTTGCATTGGCACCCAGGCATCACTGGCGCTTTCACCACCGCTCGTGCAGAGCGTGGACAGATTGTCCAGAATCAACAGGTCAACATCTTCCAACAATAGGTCGAGCGCACGCTGTCCTTGCTCAGAGCCGAGATTGATTCCGCCTTCCACGTGGTCGGCTGCTAGGATTCGGAAATCGGCGTTGAGAACCTCGCCACTTAATCCGAGCGAGATCGCTCGCAGCCGTTCTTGCAACGACACCAATGGCATCTCGCCGTCGACATACAGAACTCGGCGTGGATGCGGTGTGGACCAACGAAGAAGTGGACTGCCGCTCGCAACCGCAAGGCCAATTGAAAGACCAAGAAGCGTCTTGCCAACACCCCTCGGTGCATAAAGCATCGCCAGGCTGCGCTCCGGCAGGATCGGGCTCAGCAACATCTGTCGCGGAGGAATGTCGAGATTTAAAAAATCGTCCAGCCCTAGTGGTTGTAGCGGCGGTCGACGCCGGGGAGCGTCATTGTGAACTAGCTGCGCGCCAGGCTGCGGCAGAAAGTTTTTAAAAAATTGCCGAGAGTCATGAGCATTAGCGGAACTTTTCTTTAGCCGATTCTGGATACCATGCCTGAAGGGCAGCCAATTGCTGCTCTGGCTTGGCTTGGATGCGATAGATCGATTGCCGTTTCAGGCCGGTCGTCTTCGCAATCGAGGATATGGCAATTCCTTGGCTCAAGAGTTCTCGAACCAGCGCGAATTCGTGCCGAGTGAATGTTGGCTTGCGTCCCCGATATTTCGTCCCGTCGTCATGTTCCTGGGCATGCGCGATGCCCGCTTTCTGCGCTTCCTTGCTGGCTTCCGCCTGGGCTTGAGCCGTCGCTGCCATAAAGGCGATCAGAGAGTCGCGGACGGCTTGCTGCATCGCATCCTTCGTCGCGCCGTCGAGAATTCAGTCCATTGATGACCGTGCGAACGATGACGCCCCGGCGGATGAATTCTCGGATGGTGTCAGTTACGTCGGCGTAGTTTCGCCCTAGCCGGTCTACCCATCGCACCACGAGGGTGTCGCCTGCCCTAAGCATGTCAAACAAACGCCGCCCCTCGGCGCGCTCTCGTAGGGCTGTATGGATCCCCGAGACGCCATGGTCGGCGACCACCTCATCAATCTGAAACCCGGCAGCTTGGGCTTGGGTCCGCTGATGGGCCAAGGTCTGGTCCAACGTGCTCACCCTGCAATAGAGAACCGTCTTCATACGTGCAGCTCGTTGTCCCCTGAGGTCCTGTCCGCCTTTGGGATTGTCCACAGCGCCAAATTGACCCTAGAGGACTGGGTTTTCTGGCGTTTTCGGGTGTCCTTTGAGCCATGCCCTTGCGGTCGCTATCAGAGCCTCATCTGTGTTGACCGCATTCCGTCATCTGTCAGTATATGGTCATGTGACCGCGAAAAATCAAGCCAACCGGGGGACATCCATGGCGGAAGGAGCCATAAAATTTCTGGAACGACCCTGCGACCTTCGTCAGTGCGGCTGAGCTGGCGAAAGTCATCGGCGCTGACTTCGGAGACGATCAACAACTGGGTGCGGAGGGAATGATCACCCGTGCGCGCATCGGGGGGCGACAGCTCAGGAGCCGTCTGTTCTCGACAGAAGACGTTTACAAAGCGGCGCTCACGAATGAGCTTGTGAAACTAGGGCTGGCTCCGTCCTCTGCGAGCGGAGCCGTCAACGAACTGTGGGAGAGATGGGATAAGCGGGAGGTGGAGGGACGTAAAATTTACGCGGTCCTGGTGCCGAGTGACGAGGGTGGACCGCACTGTTGTGCTGGCAAAAGCCAGCAGGCGGACCGCTTTACAAGCTCTGCAAAATCATCAAGATCGCAGCCGACTGATGAGTGTCAATTGCCGGAGCGGGCAATCGTCGTGATTCCGATTTCAAGTCTGTTGGCTCATGTCACGAAAAGGTTGATGGGACTGCTCGGCGAGGTGAAAGAGACCTGAAGATTTTTAAATTCGCGGCTAGTGCTGAACAAGGAACATTTCGATTCGGCCATTTAGGCGGGGGATTGCAGGGCATTGGCTACGGGAGCACCAAAACCAGTTGAAAAGCGGCCGTCTGAGCCCACAATGCTGCCGGCTGGATTTTCTGCCAGCGGCCTCAGGCTGCGAGTTTCTTGGCCGCGCGATCGGCCCGCCCAGGAGCCATGGGATGAGCTCGTTCATGCGCGTGGCCGGCCACAGATTGACGAGCCTAGTCAGGACGTCGACGAGATCTGCTTGCGGATCGATCCCGGTCAGCTTGCAGGTCTCGACGAGGCTCAACGATGTGGGATCAAAACCATCGGAATTGGGATATGAACCCCATTCCCGAAAGCAATTTGCGTTACGAGATGTCAGATCGTTTGGCTTCCGCACCCGACGTATGTAATTGTTAAAGGGCCGGTTCCGCTTCCTCCTTAAGTGTCTCAACAAGTCATTGTGTGGCTTCGGTAATCAGGACCTGGAGTGCCGCGCCGATAAGTGCGTCTCGAAGCGCAGCATCATCAGTGCTTGCGCAGATATGCGCTCAAGACTCTCCAGCAGCTTACGAAGCCGCCCTAACGGGGCATACGCCCCGCTTCGTCGGTTGGTTTGAAGCTTGAGGTGGTTGGTTTGAAGCTTGGAGTGGTCAGAGACTGACTGTGCGCCGCCACTTCACGTCGCGGAGCGTTTACAGCCTCAACCTCAACATTCTTTGAGGCCTGATTCCTCGCCTGCTCAGCCGCCAGCCTCACACGCTCCTTAGCTTCACGTTCCTCGGTTTCCGTGACGGTGCCGGCTTCTTTGCAACATCAAGATCGATGCGCTGGCTCCGGCTTCCGAGTTTCCTTTCGTAATTCCAATCGCGTGTATAAAGGCTATGGCGGGCTTCGCGCTTTTCGTCGTCAAGAAATTTGTCGCTTTTCTGGGTCTAACATCATATTCTTTTTCAATGGCCGCTTCAACCGTGAGTCTGTAACAAAAACATTTTGGGATAAGAAAACCAGTTCTGAAACAAAATCTTCAAGTTGTTCTCGGGGAAAGAGGCGTCGATGCAACATTTGCGCTGTTTCCTGCATTTGTGCTGTTTCCTTTTGATTAACAACATTAATACCAACTGGAAAGCCAGTTTCCATTCATAACATGCCATCATTACCTTTCTGTCGCTACAAAACGACAGTCTAGCCGTTGCTGGTAGCGTAACTGCCAAGAGCCATATAGTTTAAGCTGACATTAATAACAAACTCAGCATCCGCTTTGTTTCCAAGGAGTGATTATTTTTCGCCTGTCGGATTTCTTCATCAGCCTTTTTACGAGACGTAAAGCGCCCCAAATAAGTTTGCCTTTTTGTCCGCTTTGTTGATCTGTCGTAATGCAAACAATATCATAAAAGTTTTTTGGTTTTCCCATCGCTACCTCTCCTCTTCTACCTAATTAATCAGCTTTGTTTATCGCAACGTGCAAAACCATTGCCCAACGTGGCGAGGTCTGAGGTGGCAGTCCGGCACACTCACCTGAGATACTCGTTTCAACTACCGAACCACTTATGTCAGTAACTATTTCCTTTTATGGTGGTATTTTCTGTGGCAGTTTGCGCAAAGCACCACGCACTTTCGTATTTCGAGTAGGATGATAGTTTTACTAAAAGCGCAATCCACCAACCGGGACACCTTGTGCTTCTTGGTCTTCGGATTCTTATGATGGAAGTCCAAACAAGCTGGATCAGATCTCGCCGCAACGACAACGCTTCTTTGGTAGAATTTGCTTGCGGAACCATTGCTTCGTTTTGTTGCGGCGAACGGTTATTTGAGCGATCAAATCACAACCTCCAACTAATGGATTGCTCCTTGTCTTAAAATACGTCGCACTAGACTTCGATTGTTTTGCTCGGATCCGCCAATCGCTTGGGGTATTGGCACACACAATGAAACGGGATTTGCCGCAAAGATTAAAATATATTTTGAAATGGCCTCTCCCGCTCACCTTGACTTCAGTTGGTTCTATACCAGCCGCTCGTAGCTCACTGATCGTGGTCTCGGTTGGATCAAATCGGCCCATCTCAAGCGGCGGCTTTCTCTAATACGGAGAACGTTCCGTCCTCGTGTAGAAAAACTTTCCCTTCGATCCCAACGGCACCATGCTCACCGAGAAACTCAACACGATACCATCGGTCCATATAGACCTCGGGCTCTTTCTTCCAGTTCGTCTGACCCTTACGAGGGCCTTTGGTGAACACCGGGGAAAACGTACCGTTCTGAAAGTTCACGGCAACGCACCAACACAGCATTATGCTGTTGGAGAGTTTTCTTCCATTGTTCCGCCGTCATAGCCTCAACAATACGCAATGCTTCTGGTGAAGAGACGCCAATCTTTGTCACATTTCACCGATACCAAGTTGGTCCAAACAAATTGAATGGTTGACGCCATCTAATATTTCGTGAGGCATGATATTGTCATATTCATCCTTAGTAAGGGCGCGGCCGATAAAATCATCATCATTATATTCAAACCCGTCGTAATATGGCGTCGTCGCAATCACTGTCATTTTGCTTTTCCTTCAGGGAAATGATCAAAACTAAGAGGTAGGTAAACCCTACCTCGTTCTTACAGTTATTCAATTGTGTTGCGTTTTGGCGGTGGCTTCCACTTCCCATTCGTCGTCGGCTTGTTCGCCAATATGCTCCTTACACAAATGGTGAAACTTACGAATTAAATGTCTCGTGTAGCACCATATTTCTTTGCGACCTTTTTCGGGCAACTCACCTGCCAACTTTCGTGTGATCCGTCGCAACCGTCAACATTATACTCAAAGCCTTTGCGGGTTAAACCTCCTGGCTTATCCGTTGCTTCGACTAGCGGCATAACCTGGAAGAAGTCATATCCCTCGTAGTCCCCCAAAAGCTCTTGAATGTCTAGGGGCAAAGATTCAAAAGGGGGGATGTAGACCGCAGTAAACGTTCGTCATAAATTGACTCTCCTTTATTTGACAAACTATATCTAATGATAATAGCTATTATATACGCATACCTTGGTGGCAGAGGTTATGTCAATACAAAACGCTTTGGGCAACCGTGGGCTATCAATGTGAGGATTGGTATTACTCGTCCCCGTCCTCGTCCGGCTCAACAACATCAAATGAGCCGTCCTCGTAGGAGTTCGATTTCTTGTTCCGTGGGGCAGAAATTAATGGATGTAAGATCACGAAACTCGGCATACACCAGGAAAAAATCCCCGTTCTCATCCCGCGGCGACGTGAGGATCATTTCTCTCACCTTCACGCAATGGCCTCGCGCAACTGGTCAGTAGCCGTAAGGTTCTGATATTCTTCGTCCACAATCAGGCGAGCGGTTCCACGATCCAAAATACTCCAGTAAGAATATCCGCCGTCGCTCTTACACGGGGCATAGTTGCTCGTTTTATTTCCAATGTCTCGTTCAGCTTCACGACCGCTCTTTTCTCCAAGTTGGCCATCCGCCGCTCTTCTTCCTCCTTTCTTGCTGCGACGGCTTTCTCGTTGTTCAATCAAGCGTTCGGATCCAGCTAGCTCGAAGAAAAACTGATTTTTCATCGAGCAGCTTTATGCCGGGGCTGTGCTTTTTCGAGACGAATGGAACTCGGACTCCCGTCCTGAAACGACGACAAACTCGACGGGCTCGAGCGGTTGCTTGGTGTCACGCGCTATCGGCTTCACGATCGTGGCACAAGTCCCTCAGCCCAAGGAGTTGCGGATTGAAGAGTAAACTGACCCGTAAAGTGGATGCTCTTCCCTTTTATGACATTTTCAGTAATAGCCGTAAATTTCATCTCCTGTTAAAAAATATAAATGTTGAACATATAACTTTTGTATGACCTATCCTACTAGCCCAAGAACATGCAGGCATTGTCCAAATAAAATCGTATGCAAAAGATATCAGCCAGAAGCATTCACTTACATAACTTTATGCCACTAAATATTTGCATTGATATACTTTTCTCAAAAAAACCGGAATTACTTGGTTAGTTGCATTCCTCATTTTTAAGAAACCGTTTTGCGTTTGTTCCCCTAAGAGAATAGAATCACAAACGGTTTAGATGATTGCAGGTAATCATCATCTAAACTTCTCGATTTGGTCAAATCGATTTGCGCTAATTGCTCCACGAGCGCCCTGGTTTTCGGCCCCTTTTCTGCTGTAGACCGTTTTGTGCGTTTGTGAAAATCGTTTGTTGCAAACGGGTAGCCTTCGCGCTTCCAGAATCGTCGCCGTTTGTGCCATGTTTGTTAGCCCACGTTGCGCTGGTTCTGGCCCTTACAGGTCCGATGTGCTTTTTGCCATTTTTTCTTTTTTCAACTAACCGCTGCTTCTCTAACCGGGTCAGTACCCAGGTATTGCTTCTCTTATCCTAGGACTGCCGCCGTCCTGAAACCACATCCGGCGGGCGATCTGCCAGCCTCGATGACCGGTATTGTGGCTTCCGGCACCGTCGTCAATCTCATCCCAGCGACTTTAACACCGCATATCTTCAATCGCGTCTAAATCTGCCAGCAGCTTTGTCGGATTGTTCGTCTGTCTTAGCGGTTTGGCAACGACGCGGTTGGAATGATGTTGCCATCCATGTCCTTGAGCTTTGCCGATTTTATAATTTCGATCTCCAATACATCGGATCAAAGCTGATGCCTCGGAACTTTCCCTGCCAAGTCAGTTCCACTATTTTGGCTGTGTTCTTCAACGCCGAAGTTGCCGTCGATGGCTGCAATGAAAGCACCACCGCCGCGAGGTAAGGGATTATCGGATCAGCATCCTTTTTGGATGCGTGGCCGTGACCACAGTTGGCCGTTACGCGGCAGTTCATCAACCAAAGTTCGCAATGTATTGGCAAATTGTGTTGCATCTGCATGTTGGCATTTTCTTCCCTCCACGCCGCTTACGCCGGCATATGCCGGTATTGGTATCGACAATGATTAGGTCGAACTCCATCCCGGTGGCGGCAAGAACGTTTTTGATTATTTTCGATCAGATGCGCTTTGATAGAAATGAACTGGGATGGTGTCGTCGTCAAGATTCATCACCTCTGACAGTGCTCGCCACCGTCCTGCAAACGTCATCTGGGTTCTCGCCGGCAAAGTAGCAAGCGCATTGCCCTGTTTGATTTTTTACTGTGTTTGCCCATGCCGACCGTACGCAAGCCACCAGTGCTGCGCATAGCTAACAATAACCACGTTGTTCCTACACCGGTGGTTGCCAGAATCAGTGCAGTACAAAATGGTGCTTCTGCCAAAATGCCATCGCAGAGCAGTGCGCTGGCGGCTCCGGCTGGGCGCGGGTCGCTGAGCTTACAACGCAAATTTCTCGCGGTTTTTATCTTCGCAATGTCAAATGTGTTGGTAACCTCGACTTTCCGCGAAGTCGCTGATCGCAACCCTCACTGATAGCTGCGAATGTCGCCTTGCTGTCCAGCCGGTACGTCTTGCAGCGATATTGAGATAAAGAGGTTTCTGAGCAGACGGCTGTATGCGATCAGCCCGGAGTGGATCATTTCAACTTCAAAGCTGCTTTGAGGCCCAAAACACTTTGCTGTTGCGTGATCACCTTGGCTGGCAGTGGCCGCGACAGACAGGACAATGCCCTCGATCCGTCGCAGAAAACACTGGCCTGATCGAGATTGGCGCTCGGATCCGGGTAAATTCCGTGGTGCTGCTGGTGGTGTAAGGGATCAGCCATCCAGCCCAGTGAGCAAGCTCAGATTTATTCTCTACGGCACAGCCATGGCACGCCCACCAGATGATATATCACACACCTTTTCCTCGCGTATCGATGTGCGGGCCTGGACTTGGATGTCGAATTTGAAATACGCCGGAGTCAACAGCGCAGAAGAAATGCTTGACTCCTGCCTCGATCCAGTGTGATGGATGCGTGTCAGCGGTAATTCGCGGCGATGCTGCTGGTACCATTGGTTGGCATCATCGTGAGTAGGGTCAATGTCGAGCGCACATCGAAACAGAATGCCGGTTAGGGACACCGACTAACAGAATTCTGCTTGCCATCGAAAAACATCGACGTTGGTGCGATGCATCGCTTGAAGCCATGCTGGGGTTTGCCGGGTGGTTGTATCCGGATTGCGGGGAAAACCAGAGATGCCATTGCGGGCAAGTTTCGACGCCTAGTTCGACCACAAAACCAGTAGATAGATGCTTGCTAGGAGGAGTATATATAAATACCAATGGTATTGACCTTTCTGATAGTTATGGCTTTGTTCCTTTTGCCTTTGAGGGGTTACGGTAATTTTTCTCTTTTTACTCAATGAAACTACAGAGGTTTGGCTTGTTACGACATGACGAGCCACCTTTTATTTCAAATTGTTTCCAACTCAACAGACTTGGCCCAATTCGCGTTGCAGATATTCCACAATCGCGATCCTCGCGGTCTGTGCTGCCGACCACTTATAGCGAGCGGCAGCGTCTTCCAAGTTGATCGGATACGTTCTGGGGTAGATAGGTGGCAACCTGATTGGTGTTGCGTGTGCTCATAAATCAGGTCTCCTTGTATGATTTGCTATAATGTATTTAGCTTTGAATAATCTGAATATGCCTAAAGGGGTCAGGATGTCAGCATTTTTCGAACCGTCGTAAATGTCATAGATTTCAGGCTAAATATCATATTCGTCATGGTTTCATATTTTGTTCCCTCCCAATGAGGCTTCGGTTCCTGCCTTTCCCGAGGCCTTTTTTGTTTCTCAAAAACTGTCATAAAGCTTTGTCATCGTCAGAAGTTTAATATTCATTCCATAGTCACGCCTGAATACGATAGGTATTGTTAAAATAAACAGATCATGTTGCCGGAATTTTAAAGAAGTGCCGAGAAGTCGTTGCATTGATTATAGCGCTTTTTTTCGGCTATTGCAATTTCCGGACTTGCCCCTATCCTCAGTAATGAGGCTTAAGGACCGCCCGAGGTCAGGAGGTCAGGGTCAGGGGGTAGTTCCCAAAGGATTATGCCGTGTCCGACGTTATCAAGCTGCCAGTACCGATAGCGTCAGCCAAAAGTGCCGGTGAGCACGCTTCAGGGCGAAACCCAGCGTAAGAAAGCATGGTTCGCTTGGGGAGACGCCGTGCTCGCCAAGATAGGTGTCACCAACCGCGTGAACTCGGCTCGCACCGAACAAGAGCTTAACCACATCGTCATTCGATGAGTACAAAAACAAGATCGGGGTGCTGGCGGCAATCCGCTGATGCTTTACACCCTGCCGGTGTGGCGAGCGAGACAGCATTTTTCGTGGTCTCACTGAAGGCCACCCTTAAACAAGATCCTGCAGAACCGGTTTGAGGAGTTGTTAAAGAGTGCGGCGCGATGTGCTCGCCCGCAATATGTTTGAGGCGAAGCCGCCTCCGCATAGGTCTGACAAGCTGGTCAAAACTGTGGCAGCGGCTCGGGTGAGAGCCACTGCTGGCGAACTATGCTTGAAAGGATCGCTGCTGAGAACGCTCCCAAGTGGAAAGAGAGTGCTCGGTTATAACGAGTTTGCCCTGCGAGTTGCGATCCGCAAGCCACCCCCTTGGGAAGATCAGGCCCCTCCGATACACCATGGTCCGACGATGCTGGATCCCAGACGCGAATTTTCTGCCAGCCCGTCATTACGGCCTCGCTCCCGGTGTGGGTGATATCGGACGAGCGGTTGCAGAGCAGCAGCCAGACGCAACCCGTTCCATCCGGTGCGTGACCATCTCGAACGCCTGAAATGGGACGGCGATCTCGCGCCTGGGGAACATGGCCACAGACGTATTGTGGTGCCTCTGACTCTCCCACGCGTGCGAGCAGTGGCGAAACGTTGGTTGAATCTCAGCGGGGTTGCCCGGATTTATCGGCCAGGGGCTGCAGGTGGATCATTGCCTGACACTGGAAGGACCACAGAAGACGCCTCCAGAAATCCAAGCTCTTGCGCACCGCTTGGCCATCGGACCTGGCCGGTGCGCACCGACCGGATAAGTTCCATCGCGGCGTGGGAAGTACCCTCATGGAAGTTGCTGGTGTGTGGATCATCGAGATCCTGCCACGGGGTTTGACGCCCTACGGAGAGCCGCATCGAGCACCAGCAAAGTCGCGTTTCCTAACCTCCCAGTATGATCGGTTTCGGCCACCGTGGGGAGCACACATGATCAGAAGTGCCCCGCCAATGTCATCTGCGCTGCCCAGCATTAATCCACGCAGCTAATGGGCGCTATCTGAAGGGCCGGCGCCGGTAACCGGCAGATCTGGCCGCTGCCATGCGCAGTGATTGACATTGATGCTTTTACGCAAGTGGTCGATCAACTGTGGGCGAGAGGCCGTGCATCGTTACAGGCTCAGATCCGCGCACCTCAAACGCCGGAACTTGTAGCCCTTGCGGCAAAGACAGTCGCGCCGGTTGGTAGATGCATGGCGATCCGATTCAGAATGGGTGGACCAACAGCGCGGGGATATCGCGGTTGAGGACGTGTTGAAACGTAGCCTCTCAAGTATACTTTGGAGGATCAAAGCCGCTTCCGGAAAAGACGCAGGATGCCACCCGTGTCGTCAACGTACAAGAAGAGATGGGCTTCTATCGCGTAAGAACACGCAAGGGTGATACCAGCGCCCGAACCGCTACCGCCATAAAAAGCTGACGAGTAGACCCCCAGCCACTGACCCCCTGACCCCCCTGACCCCTATTTTGTGGCCCCCCTGACCCTCCTGACCCTTGGAGCATAACCATGCAGCGCATCGTGTGGCCATGCCGTCGAGTACCATGACGAATTCGTGTGGGATCAAATCAAGACCCTGCAAGCCGACATGTTTGCAATGGGAAATTAAAAATAAAATTCTGTTGCTACGGCATCGAGGACAAAAAAATGGTGCGTCCTTTGATCACAACTGATTGGATCGAAGACGCTGGCACCATGGCAGACGTAATGGATCGTGGTCGCGCTGGCTGTGTGTGTGGCTGTTATACTCCGATTGGCGATATTCTCGCCTATGCCCACACTAAAGAGCACCAAAAGCTGTCATCATCATTGGCGACGTTTTATGGTGATCTTGATCAGGTGATGACAACAGCCAAGCAGCTACGTGCTGTCGGGACGCGGCTGTTTTTTAATTCAGCAGGGACGCGAGGCGGAAACGCAAGGCGCATATCGGGCGCTGTGTGAGGCACTGGGGGCATTCTATTTTCCACTTCAACCCACAAGCTGAACATATCGAAGAGAACGGTTTTGAGCCCTTTGGGGCCATCACGAATTATGTGCTCAATGTCGGTTGTCGGGCTTCAAGCCCGCAAGCGATGCATCATCGATGTTGTTGCTTGAGCAGATGACGGCAACTCCATTTCAGCGATGGACCAACGAGAGGTGCGTGTTGAACGTGATGATGCAGTGACCCAGGTGCGAGTTTTGACGCACATGACCCATATGACCCCGAGTGAGGAACCGCGCATGGAGAGAGGAAAAAGATTGAGGGGACTGGTTCAACTTTTACAAGGGAAGGCGCATTATATCAATTGCCAGGAGTCTATGTCTGACGAAGAATATGAAATATGGTGAGCCTTTTGACGGTGCGATTGAGCAGGGGATATTCCAATTCAAGTCGCCGAAGAACTTAGTTGGATGTCGTGGGCTGATTCCGGGATGGCAGGCTGGCGTTAATGCCGGATGGTGACCTGATTTTAGCGGATCACTGCGACCATAAATCAGATGTTTACCGAGTTGGCTCAAAATTACCCGGATCGGCGATTGGCCGTGGTTCGAAATCAATGGTAGGCAGCTGGCTGGCTGGTAGTACGAAGAGTAATGATATGAGGCAGAGAGAGCTGAACAATTACTCGAAACCTTTAGTCGGTTTCATAGACCACTCCATATTAGCGTTGCTCCCGGTTGCAACCTCTCCGGGGTCGGGGACCGGCTTCTCCTTCGGTTCCGGTCACCCGTTACTTCTTGTGGCTCTTCCTCTGCCAACAGGCTCAATTTTGCACCCGACTCTTTTGCTTTCAATTACCGGTAGCGCTCATCCGGCCGCATGATCCGGCGGGAGTGCGTGCGTTGCGCTGGGGCCTGCAATGATCTCGTGTCTGATTGCGTTGCGCTACCATGCTGGAGTTGATGGGGGTGGATCGCAAACGGCATCCCGGCTCCGTTCGCCAAGTCGGGCAAACATCTTGCAGAAACAGTGCCCAGAAAACCGACAGAATCGGTGGAGGGTTTCGCGCGACGCGGTATTCATTTACGATTTATTCCGGCGGATTGCGTGCAATGCCTCCCGAAACAGCTTTTCAGCTTGCCGTTTCTTGGCAGACAGACAATTCCCACGATATCGCGCGCCATGCTCATCGCGCGTGCCAATCGAACAGGTCGCAGCATCGATATAGAGGTGAGAACAGCGTCGCCCATTGGCGCTGTGCACATACCAAACTTCTGATTTGTCCCACGGGATGCTACCGCCGCGCTGTAATCTCCCTGAATTGGATCGAGTTGAAAGCATCCAACGTCGCGATGTCGGGACGTCATTGACATTCAGCGTCAAAAATAATTCGCCCCGCTTCGTATTGGATTCAACTCAAGACGATAATCCCCGACCGTTGCCGCCCAATAGTCGTTTCGAACCAGCCGGTGAATATCGATTTTTATTAGTTTTTCCAGTAACAGCACCATTGCTGGATATTTACGGCGCTAGCGAAGATTCGAACCCAACGGTCGCGATCGAGCCTCCTCACGGCGAAACAGGGGTTCAAGATCCCCTACGAGCGCCAATAATCAGAGACTGCAACAACATCGCCGGTTGGACCTGGGCCGAACAGAAGGCCGTGCGGCATGAACTTTCTGCACAGCCACGGTGTCGGCACCGCACGGCGGTGCGGATATTCGAGACGTATGGCCGCACGAACCCGGATCATCGCTGACTTTCGATGCCGAGCTTCATCGCGATCTCAGTGGGGACCTTGAAACTGATGCCGCGATATCGCGTGCGGCTCTGACGCCATCCAGGTCATTCCGAGAACCCGTACCGAGCGCCGTCCTTTGTTTGCGAGGAACGCGTAATCGGGCCAATGACCCCAGGCATTGAGGTTGAGCCGAGCGCGGTCAATCCTGGAAGTCACGCCGGCGCTAATTTGGCAGGCTCTGTCAAGGCGGCTGGATGGCGCCGCTACCGGGACGACCGCCGCTCTGCTCGATCTGCGCCACGCCGGCGCCGACGATGTGTTTCGACGTCGCGCGTGTGTGATCACGATATTGCCGGCGCCCGGCTTCACCCAGACCCGCGCCACCGCCGAGATAACCCCGTGCTTGGACTACGAAACCGCGGCCGTCGCCGGCCAGCGAAAGTCGCGGATTGCAGGATGTTGATTGGTTCGCCCACCGGGGGCCAAGCGACCAAGCAACCGAGCACAGCAATGACCGCGATCCGTGTTTTCGCCCTGCCGTAGAACCGATGACCGCGGTACTGGAAATCGAAACGCCAAAACGGGGAGCGGCGATCGCGATAGAGGCTCATGCCGCGCGCCCCGCGACCGAGCGTCGGCAACTGTGAACGGTCAACGAACGCCGGGAAAATTCGGGGACTTTTTCGGGGATTTCGGTTCCCAACGATGCAGTTTCGTTCCGAAACGTTCCGATCTTTGGGCCGCCGGGGCTAAGCGCGCGGCCGTACAAAGCCCAATTTCGTGGGCTTTCCGTCCCGGATTTCGGGCCACCGCACTCGCGCGCAACAGATGCGCGCTGAGCGCATGGCG